>Ga0208500_1000343_pt1 | contig 12544 bp, 10 predicted proteins | sample CryBogCBE17Sep08_FD_184568 | JGI IMG/M metagenome (GOLD analysis project Ga0208500, IMG submission 184568) | Freshwater microbial communities from Crystal Bog, Wisconsin, USA - CBE17Sep08 (SPAdes) | ecosystem: Environmental > Aquatic > Freshwater > Lake | place: Crystal Bog, Wisconsin, USA...
GTCTATAAAACAGCAGAAGAATCCCCAGAAACAGTCTGAAATCAGAAAACTCGTAGAACAGATGATTCTTCTGAGAAACCAGATTGTCGTCTATAGCCGGTCTGGAGAGCCTATTGGCAAGAATAACACATTCTATAGCACACTTAACGAGCTTCTGAAGGCTGGAAAAACGCCCCTTTCCCGCCCCGTTGCCAGTGTCAAACGCGTATTGTATCTGGACCACTCTACAAATCATATTATGGGTAAAGAAGCCGACCCCACCACCAGTATTAGCCAATCTATTGTCGCGGAGTATCTCGCCGACGTTGTGGTCGCAACGAATGAATACTACAACACGCAACTGGGCGGCGTATCAGGCCAGCCCATTACTGGAAATGCGCTTCCCAACTGGTTCCTCAGCTGGGAGGGGTATCTCTCGCGCTTCCTCCAGAGCTGGCAGGCGTCGGGCCAGACAACGAAACCCCTTGCGACCGACACAGAGTTTTTCCGTGAAGCTGTGCCAGTTTTTGATGAAAAGGTCGTCGATGGACTTGAGTTACAAGAAATCGGCGTGGACAAGAAGCAAATTGCCGACGTTTCCCTCGTTACGAAAATCCACATGAGTCTTCTACGCGGCGCTGGGCCTCGTATAGGCCGGCTACGCGAGAAGGAGGCTCCGCGCATTGTTGAGTCGGGTGAGAACCTCTCAATTAACAGCTATGTTCTTTTCCCTATGAAATATGACAGAGAGCTGGGGAACATCCGATCAGGTAAACTCGCAGTGGACGTGGGGAGAGGGCTTATGACGCCGATGTGGATGGAGTGGATTCTATACAAGGCCCCTGTCTCAGATATTCCGTCTGCGGGTGCCATTATAAATGTCACCGGCACCTCTCTTGGAAATATTAGCATTGAGGACTGGCTAAAAGGACAACCGCTAGAGAGCAGGGGCATGGGCGATGTCTTGAGTAAACTCGTCTCCTTCGGTCTAACCGAGCGGGAGATCAGTCTTGACCAGATGAATATAATCGTGGAGAAGCTGGATGCGTATCGCGCTCTAGTGAAGACCAGTATTGTGGAGATAAATACGAAATCCAAGGCGGAGATTGAGACAATTACACTACAAAACAATCCCCTTCTTCTCCCAGACGTTGTGAAGCAGCGGGTGGACCAGCTTCTCGCAGAGCCGTCCTTCCAGAAGGCAATCTTGGAATTCCAGGCGAAGTTTCCCAGCTATCGCGAAAACGACATCGCACTCTTTGCGTATCTTTTTACAAATATGTATGATTTCACATTTGCTGTGTTATCAGGTGCGCCGACACCTCTACAGATGGAGATACGCAGAAAGGCAAGGAACGATTTCTTGCGCCGCCTGTATGAGTCGGCCCGTCTGCTCGAGAAGAATGAGAAGAAGGTCGGCTTCCTCGTTGAAATGCCGACGATCCCTCGCTCCAATGTAAAAGAGTATGTGGATACGGATGTGCGCTCGGTCAACCCCTGTGCCCACGTTGCTTCGTTAACCATGATTCGCAAGATCAAAGACGATGTCCTGCGCATGAAGTCCCTCTTGGAGTTTCTAACGCGGTTCGCCGGTGAAAAGAAGGACAATTGGATTCACTGTAGAGTGTGTAGCAAGGAGTGTCTGTGTGTCCACGAGCGTCTTCTTCTCCAGGAGTATCTGAAGCCGCTCGAGAAGGACACGCTACACAAAGAGCTGGTTCTTGCGTTCAGTCGCGACCAATTTCACGGCCGCTTCTGCTGTAGGAATTGCGGACAGTCCATTTCCGATATAGACTATGACACCAGCCTAGAGTATGATGACCAGGGTCGGCCGATGTCTGGGCGCTCGGTGCTCGTTGACAAAGACGCTATTCTTCAAGACCAAATTGACCAGGCGCTCGGCGTTCCTGTACCTCACGCGGAGGATATCGCATTCGCGACTGAGACCCAAACCGACGCATACAAGGCGGCAAAAGTGATTGCTGGACGTGTGGGCGTTGTCATAACGACGGAGGGATATAGAAAGATAGCCCAGCGCGTTGAGCTGGATTTAGGGAAGCAGCCCTCAAGAGAAGACTACTCTCGTTTCCAGAAGGCACAGAAGGCGAAGGGTGTTGGAACTGTGGATTATGACGTTCTTCGGAGCAAGGTGCTCGTAACATCTGTGGCGGCATATCTACTGGTTGAGATCCAGACTGGTATTCCCAGTTACACCACCCGCTACCGTCTACCTGGCTGCAGCAAGCCTGGCTTCACTGGTTATCCCTCGGCGGAGAAGGAGAATACGACTGGCGTTGATTACCTGGCATGTGCCATTGCTGGGATTACCGAGAATGCGGCCCCCTGGAACCTCACTGGATTTCTACGCGAGAAGAGTATTCCGAAGCGTCAAACGGAGATTGCTAAGCTGCTCATGGCTACGTGTGGGAATGCGCTGAAGAACTCGGATGTTCAACAGGATATGGCGCTGCGGCGCGAATACGTGGAGAAGAAGAAGGAGAAGGTGGCTGACGCCGCCGACGAAGTTTTGGCCGAGTCTGTCCCTGCTGGGTTCGCCCCTGAGCAGAGGACTGGTTCACTGGAGGGACCGATCGTGGTTGCGGATGCCGCTGGTCCGAGGGAGCGCGGCCGTGGCTGGATTCTCCTGGCGCACGAGATTGCCAAACAGACGACCGCGCTAGGCACTGGTTCTCCCTACAGCGAGGCGGCCTGTTGCTATCACCCTCTTCAAACACCGACTTCCTTCTGGGACGAGAAAGGGGCGGGCCTCCCCACGCTCTCTCAGAAAAAGGGTCTGGCGGGGCCGAAGGGAAGCCATCTCGCCGTTCACTATGAGACGCGGAAACAGGAGCGATTGAACGTGGTCGCGCCAGACTCCATTCTCTATCGCGTGTTCCTCCAGGTTTGTTTTGATGGCCCGAGGAAGGGACTGCCGCACGAGCCTGGATACGATTTCATCTGCCCCCACTGTGGATTCCAGTTTCCTCGTAGTTCTGACATACTAACACCAGAGGAGGGGCGCGTCGCTCTAGACTCACAGCAGATTGACACGTCTAGAAAGCGATTCCAGGAGCTGCTAGACGAATCGCACGAGCGCTACTCCGTATTACCAGTCAAAACCGCGGACCCCCTGACGGGTATTACTCTTCTGGAGAAGCTGCGCGACATGACGCCGGCCCCCTTCGCCGGTTGGAGCGAGGCACTATCGAATACGATCCTGGCGGTCCAGACATTTTCCACAGACAAAGCCCCAGAGGAGACCGATATTGCCACGGCATACGGTCCACTCTCCAACATGGCGGAAGAATTCAAACAGGTGCTGAGTGAGCGTCTTGGCCCTGAGACGGGGCGCACACTTGAGAGATTAGTTACGCAGCCTCCCGCGGATCTCGTCCAGAGTCTCCAGACGTATTTTCTTATACCTTTCCAGCGTCTCAAGACAAAATTCAATATCAGTTCTCTGCGAGTACAGAAATCGTATGAACTAGGCGGTGGAACAGAAGAGGATTTAGAAACGCTTTTAAACACACACCTCTCTTATTTGGACGAAGCCAAGAAGAAATATACTGGACTGGCTCGCGCAAAGATAGAGGCGGCGCGCAAGAAGCTGATTGTGTGTCTTCCACTGCTCCAGAAGGAAATTCGCACGCCGCTGGTTCCCGGAGGTTCCATCGGTCTTCCCTACCTTCTACAGGCCATGATACTAGGAATCATGGCGGAGTGTGCCGACCCCAACCTGGTTCCACGCGGAGAAGATGTTGGAGATGGACCAACGGAGCCGAGAGGCGCCATGCAGATTATTGCTGTTTGCCTTGGACGGTTCAGAATGGAAGGTCTAAACTTTACGTCTGAGGAAATACGCAGCATGATTGCTCGCCGTGATGAAGTGGAGAAGATGCGTATCATCAGTAAATTGGATCGCATGACTCCTGAAGAGAAGGCGGCTGAGCTTCTTAATAAGCGTCTCGGTCTTGGAGACTGGGCGATCGGCGGTACAAAGGCCATTTACGCCTATGATAAGGACCAGTATGAAAGAGAGAGAATTGAGCGTGCTGAGATGGTTGGACTGGTTGAAGGGGCGCCGGCGGCAGATGAGGCCGAGGGCTACGATAATGCGCAAACTGGAGAGGAGGATTATTAACGACGTTAACTATAAAATTGAATTAGGTCGCGTGGGCTAGCGTAGTTAAGAATGACATCTACTCACGAGTTTACGTTTACTCATGAATTCTTTGAAGAGGCCTCCAAGGAATTTATGAGAGGAAAGATTCGCCACGGGCATATGATTTACTATGTGTGTGAGGCGACGCTAAAGTCTGGTAAGTCGTGTGGTCGCAGGGCTTCTCAGAAGGATATCTTTGCTGAACGCTTGTGTACCCAACATCTTCGGTGCCAGTCTAAGCCCGAGAGGCCAGTGAAGGTAGATGAATACGAACCCCGCCGCCCTTGTGGTGTCGGATCCCAACACGACGGCAGCTCCCAACACGACGGCGGCTCCGAGCGACAGTATAGTCGCTTCGGTCCGTCCCAACACGACGGCGGCTCCGAGCGACAGTATAGTCGCTTCGGTCGTCGCCTCATTCCAGCAACGGTCTGAGCTAGGTATCAAGAAATATGGCGTCACTCTCGACCGCACCGACCTCAGTTTGATAGACTGGGTTCAACACACCCAAGAGGAGCTGATGGACGCAATCTTATATCTTGAAAAACTGAAGAAAACTTTGTCACTAACGTCGTGATTTTCTTAGATTTAAGTCTCACCAGTAACACAGAATGAGAGTGCTTCTCTTCAGCGCCCTACTATACTTAGTGGGGGTTGTAGTTGTTCTGTTTCTAAAACCGAGAGTAATGTTCAATGAAGATGGAAGCTGGAAAGAGTTTGGACTCTATGCTTCAGAAAAATACACTTGGTTTCCGGTCTGGCTTTTTTGCATTGTCTGGGCACTCGTGAGTTACGGTATTGTCAAGTTTACAGTTGGTATGAATACATACGCAGAAGAAGCTCCGACAGAGAGTTCGGCAACACGGACCGTCAAGAAAAATTTGAAACCCGGATATTACGTCTTGAATACTAACACACTGGAGACGGAAGGTGTACCACGTTACGTATACATCGGCGAAGAACCTCCATCTTAATAAGAAATGGCAGAGGTAACAGAGGTAGCAGAGGTAGCAGAGGTAGCAGAGGTAGCAGAGGTAGCAGACACAGCAAATGTAAGAGTCATCCAGCCAGAGGGCCAGGGTGCCGCCGAACCAGCATCTGTTAAACCCGAAATTCCTGCCGCCGTTCCATATGATACAAAGACGGCAGCACAGATCAAGGTATTTTACCAGCTTAAGGCAAAAAAACCAGACCAATATCGCATTGGCGACGATGGCTCTCTTAATGTGTACACCAAAACTGGCGAGCTTGAAACCTCCATAAAGTTACAATCTTACAGACCCATCACTACGGAAGAACGCAGTGCCATGGAGTCGTTCAGGCTCGACAAGCTCGCGGGACTGGATGTGATCTACGAGCATGAGCGCCGAAAACTCATTGCCGCCTATGCTGAATACAAGACGACTGGAAATGCCACACCAGTCCTCTTAGCCAATAAACGCGTGAATGACGTGGAGCTTCAGCGTGTAGATGCGCGCTCGGCAGTGAGATCTGTAAAGACTATACCAGTTCCTAAGGTAAATGAAGTCATATTTGACGAGCCTTACGAGACAAGAAAACTCTTCGGGTATCATAACATTCTCGGAGGCAAAGATATGATTCTCGAAGGAATCTTTGCCTTAGAGCGACGCAACTTTCCAGCCTCCCTCTTCTATGGGCGCTATGAGAAAACCGCCGCCGCGGCGGCGGCTGGTGCCGAGGAACCTGTTGTGGCAGGAGCAGAGGGGGCTGCTTCAGTTCGCCTCACCACGGGTCTCATGGCCCGCCTCTTCTTCCGCCCCGAAGACCCGCAGAATGGAATTCTCAGTCCCTTGTGGCCAGTCAATTTCATCCACAAAGAGACGCAATACGCATGTGCCTATCAGGCATTTGAAGCCGAGAGAATGGCGGAACAGGGGCAGGTCGAGGTTCGTGCGAAAATTCTGAAGACTCGCTCAGCGCGCACGGTTGGAATTCAGACTGTGAAATTTACTACGCCTGCCAAGAATCCTACCGCGCTATGGACAGGTATTCTTACGGATATGTATAAACAGCATCCTGAACTGCTTGAGAAGCTGCTCGCAACTGGCCAAGATTCCCTCGTCTATGCGGATCCCCGCGCAGGCGGTGGAGGTGTAGGTATTGGCGCAGACAACGCAAAGATTCTTGATCCTGAAAACTGGAAATCCGAGAATGTTGTGGGCAGAGTCATGGAAAGTCTCCGCGCCACTTTCCGTGAACAAGGGAAGGTTGAGGCCGCGCCGCCCCCCGAGGCGAAGGAGTCTGTAGTTACCGAGGAAGAGCAGGCGGCAGCGAAGAAGGCTGCGATTATACGGAATCAGATGAGACGCTAATCCTTACCGTGATAACTTTAGACCCGTGCTCATTTTAAATTGCCGTTTGATATTATTGTTTCTGTAGTTTCCATTTACATTCCCACATATACTCCATATTGTAGCCATTTTTTTCAAATAATACCTTTCTATCCTGGAATTCCTGTAATAGTTTCTTCATAGGTTTTCCCGTCCAACAGTGTATCTTTTCAGGATTTTGACATTCTGGACAGCCGTGATACCAACAACCGAGAAATTCATATATAGTCTTTGTTTCTTCACAGTACCCATCTACCTTATAATAACGCGTTTTGTCAAATCGAAAGGTTTTCTCTCTATTATGCTTGCCACCTTTATAAATTATATCTTTTCCTGTTTTTTGTTCAATATACTTTAGCCATTCTAGTTGTGCTTTTGAAACACCAGCTTGACTACACATAGGGCAACCATAACCGTTCCAATGGGCAGCAGGAGATATTTTAAAATCACCATGGACCTTACAAGTAACAATAACATCTGTTCCATTATTTTTATAAATAACCTTATCATAAATATATGTATCATTGTGCACTTTACGAAATTTGTTCATACATTCTTCAATAGGCATTCTCAATTTATTTCCAATCTCTTCGCGCCCACACATTACACATCCTCGTGGATTAGTAGGGTGAGTATGATTATTACCAGTTCCTTCCCATGTTCTCTTATGAATAGAACATGATATTTTTATTTTACTATTAAGATGAGTAAATCCTGTAAAATCATATGTAAACTTATCTCCCCATATACTTTCTATTCTCTTTTTGAATTCTTCAAGAGTTATAGCAGAACAGTGATTTGCGCCACTTGAATTTTCTTTATAACAAGAAGGGCACCCACCAGATACACTACTAAGATGCTCCCTAGCAACACACGTAAATTCCTCATTGTGTTTTATACAAGTTAGCGTGATATCCTGATGAGCATCATTATATTTAACCTTTGAATAGTCAAATATATCTTTGCCAAACTTTTCCTTACTTTCACCAATAAAGTCTTTTCTTGTTTTTTCAGTAGATTTTTCAAATCCACACTTTATACAACCACAGCCTAATCTTAATAGGTTTCCAACATGGCCATCCCATTCATATTTATGTTTATTACATATCATCGTAATTTTACTTGATATCTTTCCATTCCAATTGACTTTTGAATAATCATAATCTGAGGTTGGAAATTTTTCTTTTAGTTTTTCAATAATGTGATTATTTCTAGTGAGTTGATCCATTTCTCCAGATATCTTTAGTTTAGAGCCAATCTTTTCACCCTTTATTTTATTTGTACATTCTTTACATTTGGAAGTATATTGATACATACTTGCTAATTTCTTTATTGCTTGTTTTGAACAAGGACATACAAAGGTAATGTCACTCTTACATGTAAGTTTATCATAATCACCTATAAGAAGTATTTTATCACGAGATACAATAAGTTCTAAAAGAGCCTTATCGTATTTTTTATTCTGTGACATCTATTCTGAAGTTATCTGTATAGGCATAAGAGTTTCAATTTTAACCCTGTTCCTTTTAATAAAACAGCAATTTAAAATGAGCACGAGTCTAAAATAAAGAAGCTCTTGAGCTTCTTTATTTTAAAGTTTTATCACTCTAATAGTCGTAGGACATTAATTCTAACAAAGCCGCAGCTTTCTTAGAATTAATTCACGACGTTACTGTAGAGGATACGGCTTAAGCGAAGCCTCGTTATCATCGCAATTCACTTCTTTACTCGTATAACGATAACATACGTCATTTTTATCTTTATACGTGCGACCATCCACATTGGTAGGGTGAGGATACTTCATCATCGTTACGGGCTCAGGCTTGAAAAAGAAAAGAATGAAGGTTCCACAAACTATACCTACGAGAAAGGGGATGATGCTAAAATGTCTGAACATATCTGTTGAGTATACATATTTAAATAGTGGCAAACAACAGGATATGTTTGAATTCTTACAGAGCAAACAATTCAACACAATATTCAGCTTTGTAATTGGTCTCGGTCTCATGTCACTCCTACGACCCCTCTGCCATGGACCCGAGTGTATAGTTCAGAAGGCGCCCCCCGTCGACGAGGTTAATAAGACGACCTACCAGCTCGGCTCAAAGTGTTACCAGTTTCGGAGTGCTGCTGTAGACTGCCCGAAAGAGGGCGTTATTGAGCCATTCTTCACGGTCGTGAATAAAATTTAGACCCATGCCAGCATTAAAAAATGGGCAACGCACGCGACGGTAAGTATCACCGTTGCGCGCGTTGCCCTGGTTTAGAAAATCGTTTTATAGGTGAGAAATATGAGTTCAGGAACACTCATTAGCGACCTTGATTCTTCCCCTCAGCTGGATGGCGATGGCGACTTAATTAATAAGATTATGGCGGATATGAATAATGAACCTCCGGCCGCAGCCCCTTCCTCGGGGCCTGTAGTTTCATCGCCGAATCCCAACTCTACACTCCAGCACACAATGGATACTGGACCTGCTACTGCGCACGTGATTGGCCACTCCCATCCGACACAGGCAGATTTCCAGGCAGCTATTTCACCGCATGGCCTTCCATCCGCATCGTCTCTTGGTGGATCTGCGGCGTGGACTCCAGAAGCTCCCAAGGCGCCTACGAGACGTATCCCGAAGAAGTCGTGGTGGAATAAGATTTTTGATGAGATGAAGGTGCCTATTCTCGTGAGCTTAATCGTCTTCTTATTTAGTCTTCCAATCATAAACATAATCATTGGCACATATATCCCTTCGTTTATAAAGGGAACTGGCGAATTAACGGTGTTAGGCCTTCTTCTAAAGTCTCTGACGGCGGGTGGAACCTTCTGGCTCTTACAGCGAGTTGTTGTTCCACTTCTTTCATTATAAATTAGTAATCATCAATAGATGAAGCAGAGCGTTATTCTTCAGATAGTGGTGATCTTACTCGTACTTCACGACTTCTTTTATCTCCCCTTTTCTCCGTTCATTCTTACAGCGGCGGCCGCAGTCGCAGCATACGGCATGACGGGCAGCTTAGTTATCCCTGGTGGAATTTTGTTTGCATCTCCCATACTCTATATGCTGCTGAAGATTATGAAGATTGACACCTTCCAGGATGGAGGTGCTGAGGCGGTGTCCGAGCGTGTGAAGAGTATCGCCGTCAAGACGCCTTCATCGACGGCGCATGATGTTTCGGGCTCTATTGTTACTGGTGTTCTAGGTCCCATGGGATCTGCGAGCGTAGAGAATTTTCAGACGACGGATGTAAGCGGCTCTGCGCCCCCTGGTGGCATGTCTGGTGTAAGTATTCCCGCATATGTTCGTGATAGGGGGCGTCTACTGGTTGTCCCCGAGACCAGCATGGCCCGCATGGAGTCAGTTGACACGAATCCTCGCCCGAGTCCTGCGCTCATCACTGGCGAAGACGGAATGTCTGTAGATACGGCCCTTGTTCCGGATGCGACAAAGTTACCGGATGCGGACCAGCAGGCCGTAACTGCGTCTATGCCCGTTGGGCCTGTAACGACCTATGCTTAAAATGAATCTTACTGGTAGATGGTTTTTCGCTCTAAAAATATATGTCCACCAGGTGTATTTTGTCTTACACCCGGTATACTTATCCTATTCATTGTCGTGGTCGTGGGAGTCTTCATGTATCTCTATACTCCACTCCAGATGGTGCCTTCGTTCGTGATGCCACCATCACCGCCAGTTAATGTCAACGTAATGACATCTGACGGCTCCGACGACCGATATGCTCGGCCACCAAGACCTCAGAGACGCTGGGACAATGGGCCCGAGTTTCCTCCCCGCGGAATGCTCCCTCCCCCCGACGGCGGCTATATTCTCAACACACCCACGCGTGGTCTACCGGAATCATATCAGTCTATGGGTCTCCTGAAGACAGGAGATGGACAGTTACTTCCTCTTTTTGGTCGGCGCGTAGCCTCCCGCTCAGACCGCTTCAACTATTACACGAGAACGGACACAAATAACCCCGTCCCTCTCCCCATTCACTACAAGAGGCGTGACTGTCAAGATGATGTGGGGTGTGATGAACTCATGTCTGGCGAAGAGATAAAAATAGTCCCTACGGGGCAAACCGCACAGGCCACACTCTATCGGTTTGATGGCCCCACATATGTTCCTGGGCTCATTTAGATATGCCCAAGTGTGGTCCGGGAAATACATCCTTTCCTATTCTCCCCCCAGCGGCAACCGATCAAGCGCTATACGATAGTGTAAGAGACACAATTCCTGTTGAGTTTAATCTCGGGCCGAGGGCAAACGCACCCATTTTTACAAATACCTCGGAAGCTAGAATTGATGAAGGTGGTGGCACTGGGACCTATATTCGCTACAATAGTCTTAACTACAAGATCGTTCAATCACAGATTACGAAACCCCTGAATAAAAGCTGGATCCTCTCAGCCGCCACGGCAGCAAACAACGTTGCCGATCTCACACTGACCTTTGTCAGTTCAAATGCGAAGGCCGACCCTAAATATATTTTCATGACTATACCCATTCTTCGCGAGACCACGAGGGTTGTTGACCCCCTCTATATAGCGGCGCTTGCTGGTCAGAATGTAAATGGCCCCTTCTCGCTTAGTCAGTGTATTCCAAGCGCAGGAGATTATGCGACCTATACAACATGCTTAGAGCCGAATCCGTTTAACGCCTTCTGTATTGTTTTCTACCAAGGTCTCTCTGTAAATGGAGGGACATTGGACGCTATTGCGACCCTTGCTGGTAATGGAGGGGTCTGGCCATCGTTCAAGGCGCCTACCGATGTTACACTCGTAACTACAAACGACCCTCTCACACCTAACGCATTCCGTGCGTCAGTAAGAATTAATAAGGTGGGCGCGGCACAGACTAAGAATATGTCAGCTACTCGCGTGGATAATACGAGCGCATACCAATGTGTTCCTCTGGATCCTGACAGAGATATAGCAAATGGAAAACTTGTAATCGATACATCTACCGGAATACCGCAACCAATGACAAAGTTACTGGGGGCAAGAGACTCCGCCAGGTCAAATGTGGGCGGCAAGCCACCACTTGCGCCAGGAGAAATGGAGAATATCATTGCCGCATTTCTAGGAATTATTCTTTCACTGGCACTCGTAATCGGTGGTGTCTACGCATATTACTGGTATAGAGACGGGAGTTTGGATATACTGAACGCGTTTCCAGCATGGGTTCGCGACTTCCCATGGCTCGTCTTTACAGCTGTAATTTTCTGTTTTACAGGATTTTTAATAGGCGCTTTAACACGGTGATATTAGACCCGTGGGCACTGGTCTAATTCACGACGTTAGGCACTAGATTATGCTCAATTAAATACTGGTTTGTTTCTTCGGGAAGACGCACACCAGGAAGAGCGGTCTTTGAATTCACAGACCGACCAACTGCGTCAAATTCGTCAGTCGCATCCGCCGACGGTTTGTAAGTAACCCGATTGTCGCTGGGCCGTCTCGGAGGGGGGTGGATTTCGTCGGGCATAATCGGAGGAGCAGGTGCCAGCTGCTTTTCATATTCGGCGGGGGGGTCGACTGAGCGGGGCACACTCGTGGCAAGAACTCTGTATCTATATTCAATAAAGAGGGACATAATGGCCAAGAGAACGGTGACTGATCCTATGGGGCTCGTCTTTACTAGATAGAGAACAAGCAGCAACATCAGGAAAGGCACAAACATATTTGTGAAGGCTAACGTGTAGAGGGTAGTGGGCAGAAACGGTGAGGCCAGAAATATAAATAGAGACACGCCAACGAGTATTGTGTCGGTTCTGTTCATCTAACGATAAGTATTATTTTTAAGAAAGAGTCAAAAGCACTCAAAGTTCTATCGCTGTATCTTAACAGGAGATGGACTTGGCAAAAGTTCTTACATCAAAAGGATACTCAATTCGTAAAGCCAGTCTGACCGATGCCGAAAAGAGGCGCATTGAGACGGAGCTGAAAGTTGCGCCCATCGTCCATCGTAGTTATCAGGGTGCCGAGGACCTCTCCTTTCGTATCTATCGCGAATCGCCGCAGAGATACTACCTCCCTCGGCGCTGGGGCCAGGAT
>Ga0208500_1000344_pt1 | contig 12491 bp, 24 predicted proteins | sample CryBogCBE17Sep08_FD_184568 | JGI IMG/M metagenome (GOLD analysis project Ga0208500, IMG submission 184568) | Freshwater microbial communities from Crystal Bog, Wisconsin, USA - CBE17Sep08 (SPAdes) | ecosystem: Environmental > Aquatic > Freshwater > Lake | place: Crystal Bog, Wisconsin, USA...
AGCGGACCTCTGCAGTATTTGGCGGGGTGCAAATCCCACTGGGCAAACGTGCGAAGTTTTTATGTATGTGCATATTAATCAGTAGATGTAATAACACTACAAAATCCCACAGTGCTAGCATCGTGTCGAATCTAGCATAATTACACCTGTTGTATACGCAGTAGGTTTAAAAACTAATGTGTAGTTTAATAACCTGCGCATGCAGTCAGGGGTGCAACCCCACTAGGACTGCTTGCTGTGCACAAGCGCACAAATAAAAAAAGTTGCACACACTAGCATTTTGTGTGTATACTAGCGCTGTAGCACAACGCGCTACGTAATACATAAAAGCACAGCATATGCAACAGCAACAACAGCACATAGCACAGCAAGTAACTGCGTTACTTGCAAACACTAGCGTAACTTTTGCTTGCGTACAGTACACAACGTCTGTAGCAACAGCAGCAGCACATAAGCACTTAAACATACAAAAGCACACAGTTGCTAACGTACAGTTGTTTAGCAACATTAACGCTGCTACAAGCGTGTTTGCTAACGCTGTTAAGCGTAGCGCACAGCAGCACACTAACGACCCAGCAGCAGTTGCTAACTTTACAGCACAGCAAAATTACTTTACGCACACCGACTGCTACAGCATTGTGCAGCATAAAAACAACAGTAATTTGTACTTGTATTGCATTTACAACAATGCGCGCAGTTACTACACAATTAACAATGTACGCGCCACTAAGCAGCAGGTAGCTGAATACTTAACTGCAAGCGCTGCAAAGCAATTACTTAACGCTAGCCGCGTAACGCATAACCTAACGCATAACGTAACGCACAGCGTTGTAGTGCGTACTATTGCGCTGCACAACATTGAGCGCATTAAAGCCAAGCGTAAGCAGTTACAGTTTGCTTAAGCGTTAAGCAAGCACACACATAACGCACGCACTATTTGTTAGTGCGTGCGTTTTTTTATGAGCGTTATTTGTGTGTGCGCTGCAGCACAGTATGGGGTACTAATAAATGCGCTGTCATTAACTAACAGCAAGCGAGTCCGCTGCAGTGTAGGGCGGGGTGCAAACCCCACTGTGACACAAGAGAATGCAAACTTTGCGTACTAGAGCACAAAAATGTTTTTGTAATCCCCTTACTGCAGCACTTGCAGTCTGCGCGTGTATGCTGTAATATTGCAGTTGTAGAACTACTGCTACGCACACACTTAACTTAGCACAGGACTTACAGCAATGAGCATGCAAGCAGATTACACAGCGGACGTTACGCGCAACGTCTACGGACACAAGCATACTAGCGCAGCAGCACGCATTGACAGTTTGCTTATTGACGGCGCTACAGGCGCTGTGTTGGAGCAGGAACGTGCCAGCTGGCGCGATCATCTGCGGCATTTGCGCGAAGAACACGGACTGCAGATCGTTGTAACAGCAGCAGGGGTTTACATTATTGGCTAACGCTTAGGCCAGCGGCTGCAGCACAGCCCGTGTCTAGCAGTGGGGTTTACCTCTAGTAGACCCCACTGATTAACCGCTGAACCTCTTTGGAAAAAGTTGTTGACAGCAGCGCACACAGGTGTTAGCATATGTCTATGTCCATTAAGTACATTTTGCCCTGGGCCTTTGCCATGTTGTTGCTATTGCTCGGGCACTTTACCGCTGCTATAGTGTTAGCAGCATTGACGCTACTACTGGCCTACTAGTTTTCGTTGAGTGCTTTGTGTTGTGCTGCGGGCTAGACGCCCGCTTAGGGCGGCCCTGTCCTAGACGCTGGCCGCCCATTTTTTTGACTCTAAATCCAAAAACCTAATAGCAAGTCTCAAAGTGCTCAGAGGGGTTGTCTCTGACAACTGATCAGAAGTTTTCCAAACCTGTTGTATCAGCCCCAAGGCCTTGCCAGCTGACTTTGCTAAAACAATAGGTTGCTGATCGTTGACCCATGTTCTGTTTAACATTAGACAGCGGCTGTTCAACTAAATCAAAGACCTAATGATAAAAACAGAGCTGGTTAGTTCAAGTTCCAAAAGAACGGAGTCAATGGAGTCGCTAGGGGTTGCGCAGCTAAAGTCTAGCGAGAACAAGATCTAAGAATCATTGGATCAGAGTTCTGCAGCGGGGTAATAGGAGAGGAAAGGAAACAGCAGCCCCTAGCTGCTGTTTCGATAAGTGCTTGTTAGTTTAATTCAAATAGTGCTTAACTATGTAGTAAAACGCTAAAGCAAGCCCGACAATACAAGCCAGTTCCACAAAGGCATCGAACGCGGCTTCCGCTTTTTTCGTTTTACGCTCATAGTATTCTTCATTTTCGTAGTCATCATACACAGTTACAGTCCTTTACTTGCGTTTCTTTTTAGCGTATGCTGCGCGTGCTGCACTACGGCGTGATGCTGCTTTAACAGAATGATTGCGTACTTTTGCCATATGTTACCTTGTGTGTTGTTAAACATAACGTCGACTGTGTACTTATACGATCTTATTCTATCAGCGTCAACCTTTTTTTAGCGTGCTTCTCCCAGCAACGTAACGCGGCGTCCTGGGTAAGTGGCCTGTGCTTGACGAATAGCATCAGTGCTATAGTTGCCTTCCATAACAACGTCAAACCAAGTAGCACCGTTGAATACACGAATTCGATAGGCTCGCATAACAAGTATCCTTTAGGGTAAAGAGTTGCCCGCCAATAATAGCAGACATAAATTAATTGTCAACCTTTTTCTTTTCTACAAATTTTTGCAAATTTAGGTTGAGTTTAAATATCGCTGTACATATACTAGACGGATGCATAGCAGCAAGGTATTTGCTTGTGTGTGTTACTAAGTGTGTTGTTGCCTTGTTGCTATGCATTTTACAATAACCTTTAACTCGGAGCAAGTGTTATGTCTAGACCACGTGTAAAGGTAACTGCCCGCGCTCGAGCGCAACGTGCTGCTCGTTACCATCGTAGCCTACGCAGACGCTAACGGTGTAGTTAGTGCTGCTGAGCAAATAGCGCAGACAATGTCTGCGCTATTTTTTTGACTTGAACAAACGCATCATGGACTTAGCTGTCATCTGTGGGGTGCAACCCCGGTGGCTGTAAGCGTTTACATGTGTGTAAAAAGTTAACAAAACTTAATAAAACTATGCTTGTGTTATGTAAGCACATGCTATAGCATTAGCAGCGTAGCACTACTGCTACGCACACACAAAAGTAAACACAATGCTTACAGTTACAAAAGTTGAAAGTGACGACACTGGCGTTTGCACACAGTATGCGTGCAACTTTACTGCTGCTTGCGATGGCAGCAGCATTTGGGCTGACACAACAGGGCGCAAAGTACAAGTTACTGCTATTAGCGTACATGAGTGTGAGGGCTACAAAAGCATATATGTAACGCACAATAGCGACTGGCAAATTTACACTGACAATGGCTTTGCTGCTGCTATTAGCAACGTATTAGGCTACAACGTAGACTTTACGGAGCAGGGAATGCAAGAGGACAACTTTGCAAGTATGGAAGCAGCATAACAATTTGCAAGCAGCGTGCACAGTGCTATACTGTGCACGTTACACACACAGGAGCAGACCAGTGAGAACCAATGACATTAAGAAAGGTCAGCGTATCCAGCAGCGCAATGGCTGGTACGGGACTATGTTCGATAATCGTAAGGGCAATCTCCGTTGCGTTGAAGTCGAAGGTGCTTTTACAGAGATCGGCGACATTTACGCACATGAGATCGCGCGTGCTCAGGACGCCAATGGGATCTGGCACCCGATCGAACTTACTGAGTCGCAGCTGAAGTTGCGAGCTCAATTGGCAGCAATGGGCTGGTAAAATAAAACGCAGTGCGCTGTTATTCAGTGCACTGCTGTGGGGTTTTGCACCCCACACTACAGCGAGAGGTTCTCCAGAAACCATAAGAATTCATAGATGATCTTCAGAAGATCTTTTTATATGATTTCGAGCTAGTCCGACCGGGGTGCAAACCCCACACTGCAGAGATGGTGCAAACTGTTAACAGATTAACAAAACTTAACAAAAAAACACTTGCTCTGTGCTTATGTATATGTAAAATAGTGTTGTAGCAACGTGCTACACAACACACAAGAGATCACACATGATTAGCGAAATCGCAAAAGCCCTAATCGCACTCGCCAGTGAGATTAAGGAGCAGGCGGGTCCTGTCTCAATGATGTTCCACATTGCAGGAAGTCAGGGTGACTTTGAGACCGCGTTGTATATCTACAACGACAAGAGTCTCTTTAACGAAACCTACTTCACTGCAGAAGAGATTGAGAAGTTCAATCGCATCATGCCCGCTATTGCTGATGGACTTAGCAAGTTGCAAAAGTTCGACGAGCAAATTGCTGCATTAGATGCTGCTAAGTACCACTCAGCAGACTATCTCAACGCAGTTAACTAACAGATCACAGTCAAATAAACGAGCGCATAGTGGGCAACCACTATGCGCTTTTTTGTGGCCGTTTTTTCCAAAAGTTCGCTCCCCTAGGTTTTGTGCTCGATCTCTAAAGCTAGATCGTTGGAGATAACCTTAGATAGCCTCGAGCCTCTAGCGGGGTTTCAAGGGCAGTACGGATGGGTTGCTGTAAATATTCTGTGTATGAATAGATAACCTCACATGCCTCGGTGGGATAAGATTGACAAGGTTAACATAATATACAATACTGTTTCTTTAGCCCAAACAGGAACAGGTATGAATCATTGGATAACGATTGTGCTGGTAATTGTCTTAGCGGTTTGGATTGCAAACCTAATTGCTCATGCTGACCAGCTGAGTAAGAATCCAACACTGATCAAAAAATATCGTGAGGGAAAGTTTGACGAATAGGTTGACAAGTTGGCTATTAGTCGTATACTGAAGCTGTCGATACTTCACAACACACAGGTGTAACTATGGCACGCGGTAACTTTAAAGCAGAATGCGCAACTTTAGACGAACAGTTTGTGGAACGCATGCGCAAGCCCATTCTTAAGGTTTGGGGTTTGGTCGGGCACGATGTGCTGCGAGATGCCGAAACTATGGGCGAGCGCATTGATAACGAATCCGCTATTGAGTGCTGCATTGATGCTGATCGTATTATTTACGAAGCACGCGATTCGCATGCGGCCGGGGCTTTAGACACGATACTGACCAACTACGGTTATCCACAAGTGCTCAAGTACCTTGCGCAACGTATTCGCTTAGTTTAAACTTTTAAGAATCCAGCTAGCGGGTGTGGGGGCACTCGCTAGTTTTTCCCACTCTTTTCCATTCGATTTTTTTTCAAAGAACCTGAGCGAGATCTCTAGGGATCTGACTGGGGTTTTACAGGAGAAAAAACAGCGGGCCTAAGCCCGCTGCACCTGATAGGGCTGCTTCCAGTTCCCAACTTGGATACTGCAGTAATAGGCAGTGTCGAAGTAGTCAATTTCGCTGCGGGTATTATCATACCAACCTGCGGCCTTAAGAGCTTGATGCAGCGCTTCTAAGGCTTCACGAGCCACTCCGTCATAGTGTTCGTGGATCCAGTAGACATTGACATCTTCATAGCCGCTAGTATTGGGCCGGAAACCATGCAGCTGATAACGCTGATTGCGAGCACAGACTTCATTACTGTTGCCGATAAAGTCAATAGGACCGCTGGTCAACTTGAGACGGATTGTGCTGTGGTTGCCCACACTAAGCGTGCCCTTAAGTCCATAACGCTTGAGTACAGGCTTAACTGCTGCTGCAATCACTGCCTTGCGCTCTTGATTCATATAAGCCATTGTCTGCTCCTTGTTGCTAACCAACTGCAGTATATTACTGCCTAGCCAAACTCGATGCAACCAATCCCCATATCAAGATCTTCTAGATTCTCAGAGACAAACTTCTGATGTTGAAAACCTGCAGCGGGGTATTTGACGCATGCTGGATACCAGATGCTGTATAATCCAGCAAGTGTGCAGCAGCCCGCACACTTGCTGGAAGCCTTTGTTTATTCTTCCCACCCGTAGTCAATTTCTGAAGTGGTGTCGAAAGTCCAATGCAGATTGTGACGGAAGTTCAGTCCAGTGATGCGCTCACGCTCCCGATCCTGCAGAGCAATGTCTGCAGCATCTTCTTCATCGTCCGTGAGCTCTTCTGCATCCAACAAAGCATCTTCTTCATCGGGCAGCTCGATGTCCATGCGCTCGTCCGCATCTAAAACATCAGCAATAGTAAAACGGCTCATCTGTGTGCTCCTTTGCACTTGCTGTCTACAGCCTTAGTATACACTAAACGGCCAACAGCGCAACCATTTTAAACAAAAAAAGTGCCAAAAGCACAGCGCCCCAGATGCCAAATACCACTAAGAGCAGTACTAACAGGAGCACCAGCTTGTAAGCTAAGTCAAACCAATCTATTGCGGTAACGCGAGTTTTCATATATAGTAGGGCAGTTTTGAGTGTTGCCCAGCACCGGAGCATACTGTTAAGCAGCCAAGCTCATGATCAGCTCAACCACAGAGTCTTCAACACGGTTATTACGCACAATGCCCGACCAAGTAGCACGCTGGCTGATGGTCTTGCGGAAACCACCGGACTCAGTACCGTAGCCGCTCAACATACGCGACACAGCGCGAATGCTCTTGAAGGTACGAACCTGGCCCGAAGGAAAAGTAACATCAATCTTGATTGCACGGCTCATGTCATTTGCTCCTGTTTGTGATGACATTTACTAACTCAACACAAGTAGTTTACATGCTCTACTAAACATTGTCAACTACTTTTTACCAACTTTTTTAAACAAATTTTGGTAGGACCGGAGAGATTCGAACTCTCGACCAACGGATTAAAAGTCCGCTGCTCTACCGCTGAGCTACGATCCCATTCAAACTAGTATATACTACTTAAAACGCTTCTGCAACCTCGCGGTCCACTCGCCAGTTATAGCGCAATTCCCGCTCATGGTCCTTGGCACTCCGGTGCGTACGAGGACGGTTAAACTGGTTGAGATTGCGGGCTACAGGATTGCTCTTGCGGCGCCGGTTCTTGTCCAAATAGTTGTGATCGTTCACAATCGACTCCATTTCCTAACTATGTACAATAGTATAGCAGGTTTTACCAATTAGTCAACCACAAATTCTGCATCAGGCAATACCAGCGTTTCTACAAACCATGCAGCGGCTGTGCAGTATTCCCCGCCATATTTGTAGGCCGCATCTTCAGTCTTAAAGGGCCCGACAAACTCAAAGCCACTAGAAGGATCACCGAACAATACAATAAACATAGATTCAGTCTCCTCTTGCTATACTATAATATAGCAGGCGCTACCAATTAGTTAACCATTTCCCGCACGCGAAACTCACGTACAATGCCGCCCTGCGCACGCCCGCCCACTGGCATACAGCGTTTAGCACGCTCTGCATCTGCGCGTGTATTATAGACTACAACAGGATCCCAACGACTGCCCGCAGTCTTGAACTCGATCAGTCGCTCTAATACCCAGTTAGCTATTGGTCAATCCCTCAGGAAGATAGCCCGTAAGTCGCTCAATAGGTAGATCTTTGATCAGTTCTTCAATGGCTGTATAATCTTGGTCTTCTACATCACGACGTATTTGATCTAATACACGATCAATTACTGCTTGATTGGGTGCATTTAACGCTACCTTTTGCAAACGGAAAAAGTAGTCCCGCTCAGGATTGATCTCAGCAAACTCAACAAAGTATTCTTCATGCGTGATCTCATCATGGCAACTGAAGCCATCGTCACCAGTGTGATCAATACGGAAGACCGATTCGCCCTGCACAAAGAACGCGGAGTCTTGTGCAATATCAAACAATTCGTCGTCGGTCACAGTATTTGCTCCTGTTGTCTAACTGTGTGCGTATATATTAATGCGATGTGCACGCAAGGTCAAGAACTCTTTTGGTGGGATTTTCCAGCTTAACCAAATCCTGTTCCCACAGTCACGATCTTATACTGTTCTGCTGAGTTAGATAGCGTGAGGTACTGTTAGATTGCAGCGTAAAAAATAGTCTTAAAAATCAAGCGGTTACGTCTCAAAACCTGGGAAAAATCCACCATTTTTTCTTAGTTTGGCAGGGGTTTAGTGAGATTTTGGCGGGGAATTTTGGCAAAAATTGTGATTGACGGTGTGAGTGATGAGAGGCTATGCTCAAATACTCCCTCATCATTTCTCATCATTTCTCATCATTTCTCATCATTTCTCATCATTTCTCATCATTTCTCATCATTCTCACACACACACTCAACCACTATCTCTCATCGTATTTCTTATCTATTCTCGCTACTGTTCCCTAGCGTCATTCTTGTCAGAATTTCTACACACACGGAGATTCTGTGTGTTAGTGTATATGCTGAGTTGACTGTTAATCTCAATCTCCAATAGATCGAGTCACACTTGAACGGATCACACGAGCCAAGAGTAGTAAGGCAGCAGTATGCAGGATATCCAACTGTTGACCAGTCCAGTGATAGTAGTTGACCACAGCCCAGTTCCATAGTTGGCTAACCAGTACAGCAGCAAACACGACAGCCGCCAGTGTTAGAGCTGTGCGGAAGACCAGTTCGTTCCAGGAGGGCAATTTCGCCGTGTCTAACATAGTCTTCGAGTCCTTGTGTGCCGCAGTTGATGTCAGCTATTGTACGATCGTTAGCCCTTAGAGTCAAGAGTTAGCATCAGCGAAGATTCCTTGCTCTTACAGCGGGGTATTAGTCTAATTAGTGGTCTATCTATTACAGCGGGGTATTGTGATCAGATCTTACCCTTTATCGTGGGCCTTAAGCCACTCTCGTACATCACGGGGATCGACCACTTGTCCATTTATTTCTTGGTCAGCAATAAGTTCTAAAGCTTTGAATACAGTTTTATGTACTCGAAAGGTTTCAGGTAAAAATAGTGCGAATGCTTTGACCAATGAGCCATCTTCTAGGTTCTTTACAGTCTTGATCACAAGATCGCATCTAGAACCCTTATAATGCAGTATCAAGACACTGACTTTATCATCTGTGCCATAACTGCTTTCTTCCCAATCTAGTTGCATGTCATAGTATCGCGCTATTGCGCCCAGTGCATCTCGATTGTATTGAGTGATTGATGCCATGGCATTGTGAGTGGCGTTTCTGCGTGTCATGGGATAGTAGTAGGGTTTATTCCAAAATTCATTGGGATCTACAGGGTTTAGATCTCCTGCTGTTTTAGAGTTTAGGTCCCAGATCAAGTGATCATTTAGTAGTTGTTGTATTTTCATTACTTGGGCCTATTCGATTTCTTTTAGTATTCTGTTCACGTCCTGTTTAACTTCAGGATCGTTGACAAATATGCCTTGCCAGAAGTAGCTGCCATGTACGCGATCTAACCAGCGAGTTTCTTTGATTACCACGCACAATTGAGAACTTCTGTAGATCAACAGTAGTACGCCTCGAATGGCTCCTGGTGGACTAGTCTGGGTATAACCACTGTCCTCCCAATCTAGGCTTAGTTTATACTTTTGATTTAGAAGATCTATCATGCGATCAAATTTTATTTTACTATCTTCTGGCTGATCACAGGAGTCTAGAGTTTGAATAACATCCGGTCTTAGATGCCATTTTAAATAACTCTCTGCCAGCAGTTGGGAGATTTTCATGGTTCTTCCCCAGTCTGCCATTGATTTAGTATTTCTAAGATGTCGTCTATCTCATCTGGTGTTAGATCGATTGGGTTTTCTGATAGAAACCCTCTACCAAAGGCATCACGCATTAGACGGTAAAAGGGTTCCGAATGAGCTTTTAATATTATGTCAAATCGAGCGCGCCATTCTGCTTGATGATTGATAAAACGGTAGTAATATAATATAACTGTTAGTTCATTTGATCGATATACCAACCAAGCAGGGTCCCGCTTTTCTTCAACGTATCCTTGGATAAATCCGCTATCTTCCCAATCCCTTTCTAATTTAAATCGATCAATTATATGGGCAATTAACTTTTTGACATTAGGAGCTCTTTGGACTCTAGGGAGAATTATGTAAGGATTCCCAAAGTGACCTAAAACTTTATTAGTGGTTATTATTCGGTTTATTTTTACAAAATCTGTAGTATCCTGTGTCTCTAGAGCATCTAATACGTTAGGAGGCAGTTCATCAAATATCTGTGTTCGTTGCTCTCGCACGATTTGGTAAACTCTCATGTACTTGACTTCCTTAGGCTAAGTTTGAGCATGCTCTCAAGGTCTTCATAGTATTTTAGGTATTCTTCCAGTCGTTCTTTAAAATCTGCAGGTTCTAAATTATCAACCTGTTTGTTAGCTAGATAATACAGTTGATTTATGGCTCGAATGAGTGGTCTACTGCCCCCAAAGAATAATCTATAAATTGTAGAACTGGAGGTCTTCCATTTTTTAGCTGCAATCACTATATCTAGTTCAGCTCCTCGAAAATATAGGACCAGCTCTTCTGGGCTGTCAGGATCTTCAAAAGGACTGTAGCAACTGCTTTCGTGGTCTAGAGAAACTTTAAAATAAGATCCTAGAAATTCTGTTAGGGTTCTTTTCTTAGGAAGATGATCTTCATTTGCAGGCATACCTATAAGACAAGCTGCTGCTCTTTCAGTTTCTAGTTTTTTTAAAAGTTTTTCAGGTCTTATGGCATCTCTATCACAGGATCCTAATACTTCCTCTTTAATGTCTGGCCTAAGGTCCCATATTATTCGGGATTCATTTAATAATTGGCTTATTCGCATGATTACGAATATTTATTCTTATCTAGATTCGGAACTCCTAGGGCGGGGTGTCAGGGGGCTGTAGTCACCGGTTGCATACGCCATTCTAGACTGCTATGTTTGAGTGCAAATAGCGTGAATTCTTTTGGGTCATTAACAACCTCTACAACGTATTCCGGAGAGGATCGAGGCACGACCCTCCCACGGTATTGGGCATAATCACTACGGCGGGTATGGTAGACTTCAAATACCGATACCCCCGGGTCTATTAGAAATACTTTAGGCCAGGGGGTGATATTAGTTTCGCACCACCCGTGTGCGTAATCGTATGGCATATTACAGTAGACGATCGCGATACCGATGGGCTAGTGCAAACAAGCGATAGATATTGTAGACTGTAATCACTGCTGCTGATACAAAGATGATCTTGAGTAGGACTGCACCCACAGGTGGGTAGACCGTAGAAACCACGTAGACTGCAAAGAATGTAGCCAATAACAGGGCTGTCTTAGCAGCCGCAACCATATCGATACGCATAATCTTCTGCTCCTTTTTAAAGTGTGTAAATTATACTAAGATTTTATCAAAATGTCAAGTCTATTTTTCAATTTTGATTGCCTTAGCCACTATAGCTTCAATCTCTTTAACCACAGCGGCCAGTATTGAACGGTAGTATAATGATAGATTGTGTGCTATAACCCATACGATGGCCAGTGTTCCATAAAAGATCTTAGGTGGTTCTTGCCATAGTAGGGCACCTAGTGAGACCCATGCAGCGATAGCAATGGCGAGCCGCTGTAGCAGCTCGCCTCGGCTAATGTTAGTAGTTACTTGAAAGTTACTCACTATCAAACTCGTTTCATACAAGTAATTTCAGCATAGTTTTTCCAATCATCTGGAAAGGATACTTTAAGATCGGCAACCTTAAGCACCATTCGACAGCTGAGTTCTTGCATACGAGCCTGATGTTCTTCCACAAAGTCAAGAATTTCTTTCTTCTCAGCTTCTTCAAAACTGTACTTCTGCAACATACCTGCTTCGGTTACATGACGCAACCAAATCATTTTTTCGCGATCAGTATCCATCTGCAGATCAATATAGTGACAACGTGACTCAATAGCCTTCAAGTGATTGCGAAGCTTCTTAGAGCGGACCAAATCGAATTTTATATTCGTAATAAAGATCGCACTACCTTCAAACTCAAAACGATCCGGAATACCTTCTCGACGAAGCAAACGACTGTCCTTGTTCCAAGAAATGTAACGACGATCAGTAGAGTCGAGTGCGCCTTTAAGCGTATTCAAGCTCTCTTCTTCTTCGAGTACAGTATCACAGTCGTCAAACGCGATTACGTTCTTATGCTCGCGGAACTCCCAAAGTTTGCTGTAAAGGCCGATGCTAGATGCAGTACCTTTTACAATTTCATAACGTGGTGGGCGTCCTGCTAGGGTATTGAACAAGTCATCTTTAGCAAGGATAGTACCAACGCCGTGACTCTTGCCAATACCTGCAGGGCCTGCTACAATCAACGCACGGACTGCGCCTTTCTTAACTGCACGAGTAACATTGTGGAAAACTTCAAAACGATTCTGCAGGCGGGTGAGGATCTGTTGATCCGTTTCTTTTGCTACTGCCTTAGCGACATCGGCAACACGATCCAGATCAATTTCAATCTTGCTCTCAGCCATGTGTAAGTCCTCATTAGTGTGTATCAACAGGTTTATTATACTACAAGGACAGGGTAGGGTCAACTGCCTTTAGTATCTTTAATTAGACGCTTCATCATCTTCTGAAGCATTTGGTTATTAGATTCGGAATCTTCTAGTTCAGC
>Ga0208500_1000350_pt1 | contig 12422 bp, 20 predicted proteins | sample CryBogCBE17Sep08_FD_184568 | JGI IMG/M metagenome (GOLD analysis project Ga0208500, IMG submission 184568) | Freshwater microbial communities from Crystal Bog, Wisconsin, USA - CBE17Sep08 (SPAdes) | ecosystem: Environmental > Aquatic > Freshwater > Lake | place: Crystal Bog, Wisconsin, USA...
GTTCCATACCGTTGTGTTCAGACGTTCCTTATTGGCGCCTTGTTCCATGCGCTCTTTGCCCTTACCTTGGGTTAAATCCAGTAGGAACTGGGGCAACCACTCGAAAGACTCCCGATTTTTGTTTGTAATCTCATCCATTACAAGCGGTAAGCTGTTTAATAAGCCCTGTCTTTGCTGTGCGGCTACGGCTGAAGTTGATTGCGTGACCCTGTAGAGCTCTGGATGACCCCAAAAACTAGCTGCAAGGGCTAAGGCAAGCGATTTGCCACGACCTGAACCCGAAGACCCAAGGTGGTAAACAACGCCTCTAAAGCCCGAGAAATGCATCAGGATGGAAGCAGGCCCCACCATACCCATGGTAACAATCTCCCACAGCTCCTTGGCAATGTACATGTTAAGCACCTTCTTCCACTCATCCAGCGTACCCATAGGCTTAGTAGCGTAGTTAACGTTAGCCATACCGGGGGTCGGAACATAAAGTTCCTTGCCATCAGGGGAGAAGATGGTGCTGTCGTACACAAACGAATTGTCCTCTTGCCAGCCGCAGCTATGAGGAACTTTAACCGCCACCTTATTAGAACTGGCGTATTCCACACAACCACGGATGTACTCGTATAGGTGGACGTCATTGCCCTTGCCGTAGACCGCGATTATATTGTGACTAGCTAGCATCTTCACAGTCTCATCCTTACTTACTGCCGATTTTTGAGGCATGATAATGTCTGATGTGTGGGTAGGGCGGCAAACAATCATGTGAATCAAATGCTCATCGCCATTATCTAGGATATCTACTACAAACAAATCGTAGGGCAGGATCATTACCTGTTTCTTGACCTTTTCTCCGCCTTCCTCTTCAATCACCTTGTCTATAAATATACCGCCATTAGCCCCATAGCTGAATCCGCGTGGCGGAATTGGGCGCACAATCATTAACTGCTCGGCAGGTTTGTCTGCTGTAGCCGCCTTGGTTTCTACTATGATTTCCTTGGGCTTATTGTCGACCTTAATTTCACGTCCCAATGCTAGTGGGTTAGTAATCTTACCGAAGTGTGGGCAACCTTTACATAAACCTGGGTTTGCCTCGTCAAGCTTTAAGCAACTGTAAGGGCCTTTGATCTGGTGCCACTTGGTGTTGTGCCGATCCATATCGTAGGGGTGCATGGCGGATAGGGCTTGACCTTCTTCCTCGCCATCTTCGCAGTACTTAGCTATGCTGAGAATGCCCCGCCACAAAGGTTCCATGCCGTCATCTTTAGCATGCTCAATGTAATGGTTTATCTGTTTGCATTTGGGCGCCAAAGTTTTAAAGAACGTGATACTGTTCTCAACCATCTTGACGTTTGATGCAGAACCTTTTAAGTCTGGACGCTTACCCGGTAAATCAAATTTAGGCAACATTTCATGGGAATCTTCCCCGACTTTTTCTTTGATGACCGTAGACAGTTGTGTAAAGTCAAATGTTACACCAACCACCTTGATGGCAACAGACCGCGGCTTTTCTTGTTTGTAGTTCTGTGTGTCAGGCACACGTAATACCCGAGCGGCGTCGCCAGTAACCATAGCGTCAATCCGAAGTCCTTCTTTCTTACAGAGGCGCTTGAGATTTTCTGCTACTGGTTTCCATGCGGATATATCTACTTCGTCAAAGAACGGCCAGTATACGTGCAGTCCACCGCCACTAGATACGATGTATGGGGTTCCAAGCTGGTCTAACGAAGTTGAAGACAAAAATGTACCCAGTGCCGCCGCAGCCGCCTGTTTATTAGGATAATCCTTTCCTTCACCACAATCAATATCTAAGAATAAAGATTTTATTTTTAATGCATTTGTGGCTAATCGCTTGCCACTTGTATTGAATGATGCTAAGGCGTAGAAAGCATTTAAACCTTCTCCACTAAAGTGTGTAGCGTTGCTATACAGTTCATCAATCGTGTCAACAAAGACATGTTCTTTTTTAGCTGTGCTAAGTTCGCAGGCGCAATATTTACCCGAAGACGGAAGCACAGTCGCTAGGAATTCCTGCGACTTCATATAATGCTCCTTGGGTTAACCGTTAATACGTCTATCGAATCTTTTTACTATTTCCTTCTGAAAACTTAACGGCATGCCAGTATCAAGGTAGCGTTCTGCAAAGCTAATTAGTTCTTTGTCGGTTAAGGCAGCTGGCGATATTGCCGATTCTTTTATTTGTTCTGCTTGCATTTTTTCATTGCCTCTTCAACAGTACTGCTTGTTTGTAATATGCGTAACAGATTGGTCACGCTCGTTCTGTACGATGGAGTAACTTCGGTTCCAGCGAACCAGTTATAAACCGTCTGTCTTGTTGCGCCTGTGTACTGCGAAATCTGAATCACAGGTAAATTTAATTTAATAGCCCATCTACCTAGTTGATTACCTAGGGTCTTCTCCGCTTTCGAGGTGGACTGTCTTATTGTTTCTGAGTAAGCCATATTATCTTTCGTTGTAAGGGGGGTGGGGAGACAGTCTTTTTAGTCTGAAATCTCTAAGAGCCATAGAGCTGAATAGTGTCAACCTCCCCGTAAACTTTTACTCGTCGTCAGTATCCCACTCATCAACAACAGAAGCTAAGTCACCAGTCTTTTTCTTCGGAACAGCAGAAGGTTTAACTGTAGGCTTACGCTTCTCAGGCTCGTCAAAGGACTCCTCTTCTTCTTTAGGTGCAGCTAATGCTGGGGCTGCTTTTTTCGTACCTGCACTTTGGGAGACAGACATTGTAACCGCCTGTTTAGCTTCCTTAGACTCGCTCTTTTCCTTGACGATCTCATACTCGTCCTCAGACAACCAACGCATAGGCTGGAAGAACAACTTAGGTACTGCGGCTTTAGTATCGAAACGCAACCGAGTAACAACAGTCTCAGGGCTAATGCTCTGCGCGGCTAAGAATCTTGCATACGCTTGTAATGGGCGCTTGTCGCCTTCTTCTTTACCGAAGATTGATGTGGCCGATAGGGTCAACTGCATAATGTCCCCAGCGATATCGTCAGCTACTACAACTGCTAGACGCTGACTGAAACGGCATGCGCGTGAATCACCTTGGCCTGAGCCTTTAACGTTCTGTGGGCATGACGCACAGTTGCTAGCTTGTGCTTCTTTAGCGGATGCATCAGGCTTTTCACCGTCGGCAGACCAGCAATCGGGGGCCTTGGATGCTCCTTCTTCGTAGCTACCAGCGTAATACGTGCGGCTGATCTTTGGGGCGGCTTGAACAATCACCACATCAAGGTGGCGATCTTCTATAGCTGCTACCTCATCACTACCCGACATTAAACGAAATACACCACCTTTAACGGAGATGCGCTTACCGAAACTACTACCACCACCACCTGATAGGCTTCGCGCTAAATCGGAAATTTCTATCGTCTTAGCAAATGCTGGTAGTTTCGAGGGGTTAAATGCTGTGAGTTCTTTACTCATTTGTTACTGCTCCTGTACTAGTTGGCTTGGCGACTGCCGCGCCTGTTTGTAAAAATTCTAAAAATGCTTCGGCTACTTCGGTAACTTCATAGGCACTGCCTTCATACATACACTTAGCGGCTGTGTCTAAAGCCATTCTGCGTAGGTCAAGTTCAAGCATGATGTTACGTGCGGCATTTTCTACTGCTTGTTGTTCTGGTGTTAATTGAGTGTTGCTCATGTACTTCTCCTTATTTGGTTGGTTTTGTTACTGTTACTGTTACTTCGGCCATAGAGTTTAAACCCATTGGAACAACGCCAGGATTTTCCTCCAAAAATAACTTCAAGTTTGTTTGCGCAATGCGCTGTTCGACAAGGTCTAAAGCGTCGTGTTCTACCATAAACGCTTTAAATGATTCCCAGTCGTCGGTGTAGTACCTTGTTTTGGTAGACGTTGAAATATTACCGCCTTCAGTCTTGACTGAACTTACACCCAGTTCTCGAAGTTGATCTTTCATAGCCAGCTTGATTTCTTTTTTCTGTTCATCAAGTCGATCTAGTTGCCTCTGCACTTCCTGTGCTTTGAGGTATATCTTACGATATATACGTGTTAGTTTTTCTAACGGAATTTGTTCTACTTCGTCTGACATACTTCCTCCTTTGTCAATAATTATACATCAATACAGACAGCTATACAACCCAATAACGGGTTTTAAATTTTGCCAATCTCCTCCTTGTACAGATTGAGCAGAATGTCGTGCCCCTCAACGCGCTTTTCTAACTGCGCAAACATCCGCTTTTCTATGTCGCTACCTTGTAAGTGTATCACAGTAACATTCGTACCTGTCTGTCCAATACGATCTGCTCGGGCGATACACTGTAGATAGGTTTCTACAGACATAACGGGGCCATAAAATACTACTGTATCCGCGGCTGTAAGCGTTACCCCATGAGAGGCTGACTGGGGCTGAACTACCAGTATACGCGGGTTAGGTTCTGTTTGGAACCGTTTAAATATATCGGTACGCTTATTAACTGATACGTCACCATGAATCACCTCTGCCGCTACGTTATGCTTAAGAAGGTACTCGTGGATGGTTTCAATGCTATGCCTAAAGGGTGCAAACACAATCACCTTTCTGTTGGTTTCTTCCAACACTTCTAGCAAAACATTCAAGCGAGGAGCGCAGTCAAACTCCACAACCTCATGGGTGTCGGTATAAGCCGCGCCAGCAGAAATCTGTAGTAGCTTGGATACACCCGCCGCGGCGTTAACTGCCGTAATAGTTTCACCCGAAGCCTGCATAACCATGCGTTCTTTGAGGAGCTTATAGTACTTGACTTGCTGTGGGGTTAGTGGTATCTCCCGCGTCTCAGTTAGTACTGGTGGTAGGTCTGTACACTCTTCTTTGGTAAACCTAATCGCAGGTTGCAGCGCAGCAAATACTGCCTCAGCTGCTCCGCTCTTCGGAACCCATTTGAATTGGGTAAGCTTCTTCATAACCTTATCGCGCCACGCAGTAGCAAACTTGGGTACACCAGTCGGGTTCACTAACTTAGCTAGACCATACGCATCCACAGGCGACTGCGCAGAAGGGGTTCCTGTCATCATCCACAGCAATGAATCAGGTCGCAAAATTCTATTAAGGGACTTCCATCGTTTTGTCGATGAGTTTTTATATGCGTTAGCTTCATCTACTATGATTAAATCAAACCGCCCATCGCGTGCGACTTCCTCGGCAATTAAGTTAAGTCCATCGTAGTTAACAATAACGAACTCATAGTCACCTTGAACCATCTCAATACGCCGACTAGCCTGAGCATGGTGCGCCGCAATTGCAGACCTATGGATTATGCTGTTAGATATACCGCTCATCCAAGCGTCGTGCATGATTGACAAAGGGCATAGAATTAAACAACGTCTGACTTTCTTTAGCCGCATCAAGTAATCTGCCGCCCATAAAGCACTAAGTGTCTTACCGGTTCCTGGGTCGTTAAATACAAATGCTCTTGGATTAAGTGTTAAGAAGGATGATGTTTCAACTTGATGCGCAAAAGGTCTATGCCTGCCGGGCCAATCATACCGAGCCGTTATGGGCGAGACTAAATCTTTAACACCTAAGTTTCTTAATACCCTTACTTCCTCTAGACCCCAAAATACTGCCATCTCATATACACCACCATTCTCACCAACTATTTTACTGCGCGGAATAATACTGTACTTATCGGGGTCACGCGTTCTAAATACTAGAGCTTTGTTCTCTATTATTTGCATCTTCGTTTCTCTCTTCTTTTTGTTTTATGTAATCGTTTAAAGTCTTTGGTTGCTTTTTTCCAAAGATTGCTTCAAAGTTTTTATCAAACTGGTCTAGTTCTACACCTAATGGGCGAGGTGAATCGCCTTTGCCGCCATCTCTCATTCTTTTTCCTTTGCCATTCTTAATGCCGTAGCATGTATTTTCCCATCAAACCAACGCCTAACCACATAACTACGGATAACACTAATAACCGTATACAGTAGCCCCATGAAAAAGTTCTCGCTAAGTGTGATATGGAATCCAAACAAAGGCAGAATAAGTAAATTAGCACAGTAGTTAATACCAAAGCCAATAAATACGTTGATGCACGCTTCATAAAAACTCCCTAGTTTTGTTTGCCTCATGGCATAAGTTCTTTTGGTGGCCTATCGTCACCCTCTAAGTACGTCTTGCTATACAACGTAAGCATTCTTAGATTACACATAGCGTGGGCTAGGTGTGGTTGACCTGACTCAGCATCAATATTCTCACCAGCTTGAAACGCAGCTATGTGACGCAACGCACAAGCTAAGGGCACAGACCAAGGCATTCCTTTAGCCCAGTTCCAAGCCGCATACTTCTCTTTACCATACATCCAAACTCTAGCCTCATCTTCCAATGTAGCTAGCGGGATCAAACTAAGGTCAGCTTTACCGCCATTGAACCTAGCGCCTGATCCTTTTGCTGTACTGTTTACATCTCCAATACCTTTTAATACTGTGTCATCACTATAGTACGTATTATAGTCATCATAGTGTGGTATCTGTACTACTTCTTCGTTTGGCATCATTCCTCCTTATTTGATTGAGCCGTCTGACTTTCTTGGGAAACTTCTATTGGCGCTCGCGCTCTTGGCTTTAAGATTGCTTCGTACCGTCTTACCGCCTTTACTTAATGGCTTGGTGTGGTCTACGTCTTTACCGTCGCCTTTACTTACTACACCTTCACGCTCAAGCATACGTCTAGCTTTATTGCGTTGGGCGCGTTTCTTTTTTACAACTTCTGTGCCGTCGTAGTTTGCATACTCGGCTTTGTAATCTCTTTTATAAACCATTTTGTTCTTTCTTAATAACGTTTGCGGTGAAACTCACAGCTTTTTACAGGACACCACCCACACAGTGGGGTGCTATTTGGATTCCATATGTCATTGTCGTGGCTAGAGGCGAGCTTGGCAACCCGTTCCCTATACTTATTCCAATGGTAAGGGGCATCTTCTAACAGCATTTTATGCTTAACCGCGCTACCTTTAACTACAAATAGCAGGGCTGAGTTAACTTGCCGTATGTGGGGAAAGTGAGCAAACACCATCAAAGACATTAAGATTAGCTGATCTCGATCAGGGTACTTGTCGTTGCCTGTCTTATAGTCAATGACCCAAGCCTTTAGCCCATCGTCATCAATAATAAGTAAATCGGCAATACCACGTACCCAGACGTCGTCATCTTTAAAACCGCATGGGGAGAGGTCAACCCTCAACCCCATCTCATACTCAGCTAACTTGCGTCCTTCTTTTTTAAGTAGGCTATCCAGTACTGGCTTCATGTAGTCATACTCGGGGGGCAGGGGTGTGCCATCCTTAACGTAAACTTCTGCCGCTTCATGCACTTGTTTACCGTAGATAGTGTGAACAGTATCCGTGAAGGGGTAGTTTTTAAGTACCTTGACTTCATGAAACCGCCTAGCACAACCTTCGTAATCTTTAAGCCCTGAATGGCTCCACTTAATTGTAGTCATTAGAATTTCGCTGTTCGTATAGCTTGTTCAAGGCGGTCGGCAAACCCACTAACAAATGTTTCTTTGTTGTTCAGTTTGGACTCACCCATATCGTACAAAATAGCATGAACAATCTCATGCCACAAAGTATTATGTTGCCGCGATGCCGCTTGCTTAGCAATGGATATAGTATGGTTACTGTAGTTATATGCGCCTCGGCACTCATCCCTACCGACAAACACACTATCGTATAGCTCTACTTTGATTTTGGTTTTGCCTATTGTTATTACCTTTGGTACTGCAAATCGTTTGGTCACTTCGCTTCTCCATATCGTTTGGCACAGCCGGTCTCAGCGTCAAGAGGGATTCCTGACATGTATTTAGGATCTGCTACCATCTGCGCGTGTACCCAAGTTTCAGCTTCTACGGCTTCTGTCTCGGGAACTAGTACTACAACTTCATCATGCACAGTTAGTACACACGGATACCTCTTTTGTATCCGTAACATTCCATCCGTCATGACGCATCGTGCTACTGCTTGCACAATATTTTCTACTATTTTACCACCATACAACTTCTTAGGCTTGTTCTTATCGTCCCCGCCATACTGCCATTGGATTCTACCCTTGTTGTCGGCTACCCCTTCAAGGTTTGGGTATCTTAAAGATAGCCCACTAGGTAACTCAATGCTCTCCTTGGTAAACTTAATGCACTTGTACGGATGGTCTTTACCCCTAGATAAGCAAGTCAAAATAGCGTCGCTACATAGTTGCCAAAAAGCAACAACTGGTTGGGCTTTACTTCTATAGATATCAATTATTTTCTTTGCCGCAACACAGTGAATGAGTAACTCGTCTTCAGAGCAAGTGTGCGGTATGTCAGCCATCTTCTTAAGGTTTGTATCCCAACCTATAAAGTCCTGAACATCCTGGCTGGTTACCCCAAGCTGTTTAGCAAACACCCTGTCATACATTGTAGGTGGCGCGCCTAGAAAACCTGTCAATAATTGAGCTGCAAAGCTAGCCCAACCCATACCATAGCCGCATCCTAGCAACGCACTCTTAGCGCTTTGCCTTAAGTCCGCATGGTCTTTCTTATTGAGGTTAGGTATCCCAAACATTTGCGCTCCGAACGCCGCATACGCATCTTGTCCTGACGCAAAGATTTCAAGGAGCGTTTCATAGTCGGTGAGATAAGCCAAGACCCTAGGCTCAATTTGGGAGAGGTCACAGACCACAAGGGTATAACCTTCCGGTGCTTTGATAGCTTTGCGTAGGAAAGAGCCCCGCTTGAGGTTTTGTAGATTAAGCCCCGAACCTTTGCTCGCTGACCAACGACCGGTGTGGGCGCCGTAATAATTGAGCGGGACAGGTAGCGTACCTCGTTCTGATATATCCACGAACCTTTGCGCTCGCGTTCTTTCAAGTGTCGACTTAACTTTAAGCCTCGCTTCACAAATAAGCGATACGTCTTCGTTGTTTGAATTAAGCAGTGCTTGGAAGAGGGCATCCGTTTTAGCGAACGCGAAAGCTTCTTTACCAGTCGTCTTGCTAATTTTTGTTGGGGGGGATACCCCAAGTGATGTAAGGACTTGAGCAAACTGATCGTTACTAGCCAGCGCCGTTTCATCAACGTTAACTTTTGCAAGGATTGCTTCGCGCTTGGTACGCTCATCAATAATGGCTTCATTCAACATCTCCTTATCAAGTTCAAGGACGGGGTCAATAAACATTTTTAGTGTGAGGTCGATAAGCTTTAGCTCACCTTTTGGATAGCCGCCCGTTATTTCCTCGTTTAAGTTATTAAATATTGCTTCGCACAAGAACACATCATGAAGACAATAAGTCGCTAACTCTTCCTCTATGTTTAGTGGTAGTTCTTCCAAACCGTCGGTAGAGTAGACTGCTTGTCCTTTTGGTGGGAGCTCGTAGTATTCTGCGAGTTTGGCAAGGCTATTTCCGACTTCAACGCCCCTAAGAGCACGAGCCATAGATAGAGAGTCAAGAATAAAAGCAGGACTAGCGCCGTAAACCCATGACAAAATCGCCACATCAAACTGGGCATTATGCGCAAGTACCGCCGTCCGACTCCAATCAACTGACTCGACCCACTGCGGAAGATTATCGTGAGTAACCCAATGTATTCCATCCACCCCATACTCTTTCCATCCAATACCAAACGCTTTAAATCTATCGTCACGAATGTACTCCTCCGTTGTCATCTTAGATAGGGTGTAGTTTGACCTATCCCACCTTGTTTCAAAATCCACGACCAGTATGCGGTCAAATGGTTTGTTTGCCATTGGGTTCCTTAGTTAAACAGAAATACACTAAAAACGGTGACTAGTAGCGCCCCCACATATACTACTGAAGCCATCTTGCGCCTTCTAATTTCTTTAGCGTTCCCTATAAAGGCTGTTTGTATAATTTCCATATCCCCATCTATCGATGGTCGATTATCAGGGCGGTAGTTAATACCTATCTTTATTTTGCCGTTGTCATATGGAATATTCATACACGCCCTCCAGTTACTAAGCTCGGTGCGTTTCTAAATGTTTTTAAGTCACGTTCACGCGGGTGGATTGTTGGCTTGTAGATGACCGTAGTATTTACAGTTCTTGGTTGCGCCCATTTGATCGGGTCGGATTTATCTTCTTCAATTACTTTTTTTGGTTTACTACTCATTTGTTTTCCTTAGTTTAATGTTCGGTTATCCATGTGTTGCTTTACATAGAACCCAGTTGTTTCAGCCGCATCGTGCAGTAGCTCAGGAACTTCCCATTCTTCGATGTTAATTCCATAAATCTTAACTACCTGAGACTCGTAGTCGTAGCCTACAACAATGGCGCAGGAATTCTTCTCCTCGTCCACGCAGTCGTTCAGTATATCTTGTACCGCTTGGTACGTTTCATTTGGAGTCATGTAGATCCTTTAGTTCTTGCAAAGTGTCAGTAACATCATAAATGTTATCTTCATTTACAACCATTGTTACTCCACCGGCTTTTCGTATTAGCGCCATTTGCGCTTCTTGAAGCGGAGTAGGTTTGTTATTGCCCGCCTTACACTCGATGCCAATAAACAAACCAAGGTAACAAGCCACAATATCAGGTACACCACTACGCCCAAAACCTCCAGTAACAGGGTAGAAATAATACGCCCCATAAGAGTTAAGTACATTGACTACCTTCTTCTTTACCTTGGCTTCGGGTGTCATTGTAGTTCCGCATTGCGTCTCCTAACTTCATCGATCCGTTGTAAACAAGTTACTATCTGAAAGCGTTGTTTATCTAGCATCTGAAAATCGCCGACAGCTTCCGCCTTAAGTGCAAGAATAACTTCAGCCTCTAAATTACAGAGCGCCGCATTTTCCCTGACTATCTTTAGTATTTCCAACTCACTTAACTGCATTGCGTAGCTCCTCCATAAATTCCTTTCCTTTATCAGTAAGCGCATGATACACGCTTCTTTTGTCGTCAGATTCGTTGTACTTGTGCATAAGCTTTTTAGCTATGGCGGAATTGACGTGGTATTGGGCAGTGGTAGCCACCATCGCTCCTTGCTTATTAACTAGAGCTAGAAGTCGAGTAGTTGTTATAGGCTCAGTCTTTTCAACCAAACCAATAACATACTCCTCGCCCCAAGACACGCCAACCTCATCTCTAATGTGCTGGGTGGCAAATATAGTCATTACTTAATCTGCTTTCCGAACACTTGGTTAAGCTCAGTCCATAGCTCGCGTGCTTGGTAGATGTTAAGGCTATTTACTAAGTCCTTCATACTAGTATGAACAGGCAAAACCGCGGGCTTGGTGAACTTCTCGACATTCTCAGCGTCTATTGTTGCTTGCTTCATACGCTTGGTCGCTTCTCCTACGCTAACATACTTCTTATTTACTACCTTGATTACCTTAGCTTCCTTAACTTTCTTAACTTCCTTTTTCTTCTTACTGTAAAGACCCTTGACCTGCATTGCGTATGTATTAGCTACCGCCCAGTATACGAATACCATGCGTCTACCAAACCCTTTGTAGTTCTTATTTAGAATCGGGGCACGACCAATTAGCTGGCGGTCGTATAGGGTTTTAAGTGATGAGGCTAACCCTGCAACGTCGTCTTTATCGATATTAAACGCGGTGCGCAAAGCCTCTAAACTGCACTGAGGGTTAGCTCTGATATGGTCGTATACAGATTCACAGAAAGATTTTTTCTCTGTTACTGGCGTAGATGTAACTTCTTCTACTGGTAGGTTCCAACTGTTGATGATTTTTTGTACTTCAGTTTGAATATCTGGCATAACTTTTCCTTTGTTTGTGATACTTCTGTAATTTTACTACAAATTTTAACTGTTGTTTTTTAACTACTTTTTCTCAAGTAACTTGAATAACTTTTCCACCATCTCTTCAGCGTCTAATGCTCTGTTGATAAGGGATAGCAGTTGCGACATGAACTCGGTTTGTACTTCATTGGTTGCCATGTTACAGGCAGTTAACTCTATTACTTCATTGTGTAGGCGTCTTACATCAGACCCTAGTTGGTTAATGATTTGTGTACTCATTTTTCTTGTGCCTTTAATTGTTTATTAAACTCATCAACTTCTCTCCACCACGCATCCGAATACTTTACTGGCTTTACAAACTGCCCAATGTTTTGGTTTAGATTGTTTGCATCAATAATTTGTTTTAACGCCTCGATTTCGGCTTGTTGTTCTCTTCTCAACATAACTTCATCGTACAATTCCAACTTGTATGTTTCTATTTCAGCTTGTTGCTGACGTAGCATGGTGGCGGCATCTTGGTTATATCCACCATCACCGCACAAACCAATTAAATCAGCTAGTTCATTTGCGTTCATTTCACACCCCTTATTTGCTCTTTGCTAAACCATTCACCGCCCGATTTAACATAGCAAGTACCCCACTCCAGCTTGACTTCTTTGCCAGTAGATTCTCTGTATGTAGCGCAGTCAAATATAATTACACCCCATGCAAGGAAGAACGTAGC
>Ga0208500_1000354_pt1 | contig 12356 bp, 25 predicted proteins | sample CryBogCBE17Sep08_FD_184568 | JGI IMG/M metagenome (GOLD analysis project Ga0208500, IMG submission 184568) | Freshwater microbial communities from Crystal Bog, Wisconsin, USA - CBE17Sep08 (SPAdes) | ecosystem: Environmental > Aquatic > Freshwater > Lake | place: Crystal Bog, Wisconsin, USA...
GCCAAGGTCTTATTGATGGTGTCATCAAGTTTGTTTGATTGATAAACCACAACACGCCAATCTTTTGCAACTGGCGTTTTGCATTGCCCAACAAAGTGGCTCATTGAGTTGCCTTATTTTAATAAACAAACAATTAAAAACCCAACCACTGATAGCGCAAGAGTAATTAACCACGCCACATCAGAAGATGAATAATCTTTAAAACCTGACGTATAAATTACTACTTCGTTTTTTGCTCTAATAAGACTACGTTGCAATTCCTCGGCATCTTTGCTCATCGCTAGGTTAAATTGCGGTTGCTCATACATGCTGCCAATTTCAATACCTGTTTTAGTTTTGTAAACGTGTTTCATGCTGTCTCCTCCGGCACTTCTATATCATCACCCAGCTTGCTTGCGACATAGCACCGCATAGCGGCAATTAGTGGTGTTGGGCCGTACTCCGTGCGCCCCGTCTTTTCAGCGCACCAAGGATGGGTACGCCCATAAAAAACATGGTCATAAGGGGAGTAGCTCAAGGTCAATTCCTCGCGCTCAATAATCGGCCCGCCTTGTGCCCATTCGGTTGAGGGTAAGTAAGACTGCGCCCAACCATAGCGCAGTGCTCGGTCTTTTCCGTCTAGCTTGACCCAGTATGTAGCCACCGTATCAAACCAAAAATCTGTTGCTCCTTCGGCTTTCGCCACAGCCCAATCAAGGGCAGCGCCTGTTAATTCATTTGTTTTCATGCTGTCTCCTTAATTGAACCAAAGATAAAACCCATGCAAGATGCCAATAGGAAAGAAAATTGCCCCTGCCAGTAAAAAGCCCCACATCAAATGTGCAAAGCAATAAAAAATGTGCGTAAGCCATGCTAGGACGCAAGCGCCCCCAATTAGATAACCCATGTTGTCTCCTTAAAATCGTTTCCAAAGTCGAATCATTCGGCCATGTGCTTTGGGATGTATAGAGGCTTCGTAGCCTCCAGTTGGAACAATCACGCCTTGCTTGAAAGCAGCATTGAACAATGCGCCCCAAGCATTAGGGTGGTTAGGCTCGCCTAGTTTATGAACTTGGTTTGCCCAAAGACGGAAGTCGCAGGATGAGAATGGCTCATACCTTGACAGCTTTAAATAGCGAACAAACAATAAGTTAGCTTTGTTTAACCACTCTGCATTGCTTTCGCTTACTTGTTGGATTCCCTTTTCTTTACTCATAGTGCATCACTCCTATTTGTTAAGTTACTTTTTAACAGTTGAACTTTCTACCCATTGTTTCACTGCTGGCAAGTTAATCCAAAGATTTCCATCGCCAGCTACTTTGCAATGAATTCCGTCTATAAAATGACCTGCTTTGCGCTTGGCATGAACACCTGATGATGTTTCGCCTGTCAGCTTGCAATAGTGGGCTAACTTAACCCATTCGATATTTGTTTCCATAGTCATACCATTATTTCTAAACCAAGTTCCGTAGCGGCGTATGCCTCTATTTTTGTCATGTAGTCACCAAACTCAGACACGTTTAGCGTGGTGGTAGAAATTCCTAAGATTCCACCATCAGGCAATTCTTCTTGCCCAATGAACTTGCGTTTAAACATTTCATGCCAAGCATCAGCACTATATTGGTCGCCATTGACCCATGCCGAATCTGCAATTTCATTGAGAATTTTCCATAGTCTTTTGTTTTGTTCCACACTTCTTTTATTTTTCCACTCTGTTACGGTAATTGCAAGGTAGCGTTTTTCGTCTGCCATTTGTTGCCAATTGGCTTTTAAAAACGCCCATAGAGCTTTGGCTTGCGCTTCGCCACGAAGAATAAAAACTTTGTGGAGTTCCATGGTTAGAAAGGTATGTCGCCTTCATCATCAAAGTCCGGCTTGGGCGAGGTCAATGCAGCTTTAGGCTGACTGTTTTGACTACCGCCCTGTAAAGATAAGTCGGTAACTCTAATTTCCATCGAAGTGCGTTCGGTTCCGTTTGGGTCAATCCATTTACGTTCCGAAACGCTACCAGTTACAGTCACTTTTGACCCTTTGGTAATGTATTGAGTAAGCGATTCTGCTCGCTTGCCAAACAAAGAGCAGTTCCACCAAATGGTTTTGTCTTTAAAACTATCGGCAACAGAAAACTTGCATACCGAATCGCCTGTTTGAATTGCACGAAGTTCGGCATCTTTACCAACAATACCAGCTACGCAGATCGAGTTCATAATTGGCCTCCTAAAGCCTTCAGTTTGGAAAGTTTTTCTTGAATTTCACCGTTAAACACGATGATTTCATGCTCAAGTAAGTTAATGTATTGAGCGTCACGATCAATTCGTTTGACGAACAAACGTAAATGTTCGGGCAACCGTGGGTCATAACTAACAAAGTCGCACCACTCTTTGCCAGTACAAGCCATTTGCCATTGCATCTGGTCATTGTATTTTTTGGGGACTGTTTGGCTCAAAAGAGTATCAATGTGCGTTGACGTATTAGGGCACTTAATTTCAATTAACCCATCATCGCCAACAAGCCCATCGGGACTAGCCCCAGACCACAAAATGCGGGGATGGTCAATAAAACCAACTTCGTTAACAAAGTAGTTGGCGTAGATTTCGTAAGCTGCTCGGGCAAGGGGCTCAGTTTGTGTGCCCCAATCCATAGCAGCGTTAGAAAAACTCTCTGTGGGTTTATTAGTCAATCTTTCGCAAACCAACTGCGCCATGTAGTTATCACGAGAAGCCGAGTAGCCGGACTTAGTTTTAGCAACCACGTCTGAAACTCTGCTGGCTGTAACTTTGCCAAGTCTTGCGCTGAACCATTCATCTGTTCTTTGTTCCATTTAGAGTGCCGCCTTTCTTGCGTTCTTGGCGGCAATAATTTGTTTCTGTGCTTCGGGGTCTGATTGGGTGTCTTTGAAAGCTTCGGTGTAAATTTTCTTCAGCTCATCTTCGTTAGCGGCAGCACCAATAGCGGCTAACCAATCAGCTACACGGCTAGGGTCAACGCTTTGAACCCTGCGACTAGCGGCATTACCATCATCATCTTCTGGTGCTATACCGCAAGCTGCCATAAGGCTATAACGCCTTGCGTATGTCAAAGCTGAACCATAGCCTTGTGGGTCTTGTTTACTAGCCGGAACGTGCAACTTGCCACATTCCAATGTCTCGCCAGATTCGTGGATAAAAAGCGTTTCTACGGTTACACCAGTAGTGTCTTCGTAGTTACGCTGAATAAGGGCAATGCCATTGTTATTGAGGGCATCTATGACCGCTTCAACGCAAGCGGCTAAGTCTGCGTAACGGCTTTTAAAGTGCGGGTTTGTTGATGATTTGAGAGCAGGTCCAAATGCCTTTTGTGCTTTGACCAATGCTGTTGCGATGTTTTTCATTTATAGCTCCTAAGGTTGTAAAGCGTCACGACCAACGCCAAAATCATTATATGATATGTTTTCATGCGTTTTGATGTTTTTTAATGGTGATACGTAAATTATTATTTCCTCCTGTTCTGCGTACTGTTTGATGATGAGTGCTTGAACAATCTGGGCATCATCGGTATAGGCTATGCCGTTCAAAGCGTCTGTAACTGACTTTGCAAGATTGTCCCAATCGGGTTTTTTGGTGGGCATTTCGTCACCACTAAGGCACGCAGCACGGCGTTTTTTTGAGTAACTGGATGGAATGTTTAGGTTGAAGAAAATAACAACGCAGACCGCTGATCTGAGGGGTTCTTGACCTGCCATAGCTTGTTTGGCTAGATAGGCAACTTTCCCCTCAAAACTTTCAGTCGCTTTATCGGTGTAAGTGCTGACAAAGTTACCTCTGCGAACGAACCGAGGTCTGCCTTTGGGTGTTGCTTTGCCGGGGATAGTTATTTGTATCATTCGATGCTTTCATATTTAATACCTTTGGGGTATAAGTCATGACGCAACAATTCGTTTACGGTTGCCGCATGAGCAATGTTCCATAAGTCACGTTTTTCGTCTTCGTTGTAAAACGTGCCTTGATCGATTGTGTGATGACATTTATGGCAAAGGCTGGCGCAATAAATGTCGCTGGCTTTAATCCCCCGCCCTTTGCCATGCTTGGATTGATTGGAGTGCGCCCCGACCACTGTCCCATCGTTGACGCCACAAATCTGGCATGGAATCTGGCGGTAAGCAGACATAAGTTTTCTGCTTCGTATGTAATTCATCTTCGGGTACTGCACTTAAATCTCCAGTTGTTTGCAATGCTTGGTCAACAATGTAAGCAGGGTAAGAAGTTCCAGCTTTGATTTTGTTAAGAATTTCATTTGCTTGGTCTAACGTCATTTGCGTAATTCTTGCAAGCGTTTACGAATGTGGTCTGGCATTGGTACTGCCTTGGCTCTTTCTTGGGCAATGACCTCCAATGTGCTGACTTGTTCTTTGACTTCTGGTATCTCCGCTCCATCCCATCGTTGTTGGTTTAAATACACCAAGGGTGCTGGAATAAAAGCGCCGTTGTCTTTTTTCCAATCGCCTGTGGTTTTCATCCACTCAACGTGTTTGATAATTTGATCGGATTGTGTTTCGTAGTAACCTTTATTCCACTTTGCTAGGCAAGCTGCCTTTGCGCCTTTTCTTGGATTCTTAGGCCATGCTTTCCAAAAGAGGTCGAACCCTGATTCAAATAACTCCATTACTTTCCTTTAGACAATAGTTTTCCTAGGGTGGATAAGACTGACTTCTTTCCTTCCCTCTCCAAGGCTTAAGTTGTTGTAAACACAAAAGCCCCCAAGTGCGCCTGACGGGTTTATTCGCTTATACATTAGGCCTAGTTTTCCACCTGAGTTACCCAATGCTTTACCAGTCGCTAAACCAACGCTGGTCGCCTTTTGCCTCGGGGTGTGACGAGGTGCGGTGTTTTTTGGGTTCAGTCCATGCAGACCATCAGCTAACGCGCCCTGACGGTTGATGTGAAATCGAAAATGAAAAAAGCCGTTTACAACTGCGCTCTGGTGACAAGTCTTGCCTAAATTCTTTCTACGGAAACTTAGGCAAAACAGAGCGCATGTATAAACGGCTTCAATTTCGTTGCTTGTCACGACAACGTTGAAAATTATAAAGCCGTTTTTCATGGTTGGTGCAAATTGTTGAAAATTTTTAGAAGGGCACGTCTTCTAACTTGTTTTCTATTGCTAGCAAAGTCTGGAGACGCTGTTTAATCTCGTCTATTTTGCGTTTGTATTCATCGTTTAAGCGGTCAACCTCTTTGTTAAGAGTTTCTACTTGTCGAGCTACGCTATTGAAACCCTCGGGCAGCAAGTAGTCAAACTTGGCGTACTCGATAGGCGTATAGGTATGCCACTTGTCAGACATATCAGACATATCTGTTGGAAAAAGCGTATAACGCATAGCGTTGGTGCTATGCGTCCGCACCTCGTGAACAATGCCTTCGATAGAAATCAATCGTTGGTCATGGTCAATTTGAGCAGTCGCTACTGCGTCATCGTGGGATTGTTGCAAGTTCATTTTTAAGCTCCTAAGTTGATGAAATAGACGATGGCTGCGCCAAAAGCCACCAAAACAAAAATACCGGCGCACATCAGGTCATAAAAAAACGTCTTCATTGCTTGCTCCTAAGGGGGACTAAGCCCCCTGTTGTTATTGAAAATTAGAACAATGACTTTTCTTCGTAGCAGTAATTCAACTGCTCTTTGCTAGCCATTTCTAGCAGGGTGTAGTCAACCCATTGTTTGCATTTGTGCATACCCTCTAACCAAGAGATCAAAATTTCAAAACTGTCGGCTGGGATTGCTTCAACGGTGCGGATAGTGGCATCAATACAAGAGTTGCAAACAACTTTGTCGCCAACTTTCAATTTTAAAAATTCACGTTTGTTCATGTCTTACTCCTAAACCGCCATTTGCGAAATTGCTTGGCGTAAATAAATTATAGTCTAGAAACACATCAAACAATATCAAAAATGACGAAAACTCATAGAATACACGAATATATTTCTATGAGTTTTTGAGGTTATATAGTATTAAACTATGCTGAAAGAGCTAGTTCGAGAGCTCTGGTTTTCAACTTGTCGCCGGTTCCGAACCATGCTTCGTTTAATCGTGCATCGGCGCTACGTTTAAAAGAATGGTGGTCAATAAATTCAGTCACCGCATTGACCATGCCCCAGTAAGTGCCCCGAGAGCCGTTAAGTTGTGAACCCATGCCAGCGCCATGAAAAAGATCAAGGACGCTTTTGTAAGCACGGCTGTCTTCAATCTTAAAGTTGGCATCGGTCTTGAGGCGGTATGATGTAGGCTCAAACAAAGCTTTGAGATATTGGTCAGGTTTAGTGCCGTAACATTCTTTGGTGGCAAGGTATCGGGCATCGCCAATAAAGCGTTCCCATTGGCTCACTTGCACGCCCAACTCATCTTTGACTTTGGTTGCGTCAAACTTAGTGTTATGACGAACAAAGATCGAATTTGCCATTTCACGTTCAGCGATTGCCAAAGTATTGGCGCAAACCACACGAATAGACGTAAATCGTGCGGATGTTGCCATGCCTCTATCGCAGCTGGTAGCAAGCAACAAAAAGCCGCCAATTCCATCATCTGGCGTAATTTCCGCAGCTTTGTTCGTTTCAGCCAATGCCCAGATGCGGCGACCGCCTTTGAGAGTGCCAGCGGTATGCAACTTATAGCCTTGGGTATCAACTAAATCCCGAAAAAACTCAAGCACTTGCGCTGGTTGCACTTCGTGGTAGCGTTCGCTGACAATGCTTAATGGTTCACCATTATCGCTACGGAATAAAACTTCTTGTCCAGTAAAAGTAGATACTGCGGATTCATTGGGTTGCTTATACAAAACAGATGACCGCTGAATAGACCAATCAAGACCAGCGGCTTTGCGCCAATCGTCAATGCCAGCGTTGGGGTCAAGTTGCTGACCAAGGCCGTGCCAAGGGGTTTCGCCAACATAAGCCATTTCAGCTTTGCCGTCTAAACGGATAGTAAGTTCGTGTGCCATTTTTCTGCTCCTAAGTAAAAGATCGTAAAAACACGATCCGCAAACCCTCTGTCACAGGGCTTGCAGTCTTGTTTTAGTTTGTCAATTCGCTTAGGTGTGCAGTGGTTTCTCTGATCTCAGCCATAATTTTGGCTTGTTGACTTTTGGGCAAAGAAGCCACAATGCCAGAGAACATACTTTGGATATAACCAAGGGTGTATGAAATGTTGTCTCTGCTGTCGTAACCTCTTTTGGTATTGACTACTTCGATAGCGTCTTGCAAATTGTTTAAAGCTGTTTGAACTGCTGCGTATGTCATTTTGTTTTCCTTTGTAGCCCGTCTGCGATATTGCTTGGGCGTAAGTAAATTATAGTATCGAAAACAACGAAAGAACACGAAACAACAAAAGAATCAAAAAAATTTAAAGATTTCTGAAAAAAATTGCAAATTTCGGGTAGGATGGCCAGAAGTTCTATTTCAAACCGCAGAAATGACCATGAAAAACCTCGAAATTCACTACATTGCGATTGAAGATTTGATTCCCTACGCCCGAAACGCTCGGACGCACAACGATGAGCAGGTAGCGCAGATTGCGGGGTCTATTAAAGAATTTGGTTTCACTAACCCTGTTTTGCTGAACCCAGATAAAACAATCATTGCTGGTCATGGTCGGGTAATGGCCGCTCGTAAGCTGGGCTTGGAAAAAGTGCCCACGATTACGTTGCATGATTTAACAGACGCCCAACGCAGGGCATACGTTCTAGCTGATAACAAACTTGCATTGAATGCCGGTTGGGACGAAGAAATGCTTAAGAATGAACTCCAAGACTTGGAACTTCATTTGCAGCACTTGGCAGGTTTCAATGAAATGGAACTTAATCTTTTGTTTAATGGTTGGGATTCTGACATTGAAAAAATGGAAGCCATTGAGCCAAAAGACAGCGTAGCCCAAGAGCGCATCACCATAACTTGCAATCCAGAATTAAAACAAGAGCTTTGGGAAGCCATTACCAACTTGGTAGATTCGTTAGGATTAGATGATGTTGAAGTCTCCTAAACTCAACATACTGATTGCTTTTCCTTATTTTAGTCAGGCTAACTATGCCAACCTGATGGCTAGAGACCCATCATCTTTTCGTTTGATTGTTGATTCCGGCGCATTTACCGCTTGGAATACTGGTAAAAAAATTTTGATGGAGGACTATTGCAAGTTCCTCAAGACCGTTCCAAGCCATTGGGATTACAAAGCTGTTCAATTTGATGTTTACGGCGACCCAGAAAAGACTTACACCAACTATTACAAGATGTTAGATATGGGGTTCACCGATGTGATGCCGGTGTTCACCAGAGGTGATACTGTCGAGCGTTTAGATGAGTTCTATACGCATACAAATTACATCATGTTTGGCGGTATCGCCATTGGCGGGTCAAACCGAAACTACGTTAAGTGGTTCAATCAAGTAAACAAAGGCAGGGACACCCACTGGCTAGGGTTCGTCAACATGCCATTTATCAAGCATTACAAACCCTATTCCGTAGATAGTAGTAGTCTGTTTTCAGCGGCTAGGTTTGGCAATTTGCAGTATTACGTTGGACAGGGTAATTTAAAGTCAGTCCATCGTACGGATTTCGTCAAAAAGCCCGATAGGGTAGTCATTGATAGCCTAGTCAAGACAGGATTTACTCATCAAGAAATTGCGCTGTTAGCTAACCAAGACGCTTGGGAAGGCTCATCAGCGCCTTATGACGGTGTAAACATTAGAGGTTTGGCGTCTTTTATGACCATTACCAGCCATGTAAAGAGGGCGGTGGAAATAGAACGCAACATAGGCACAAAAGTCTATCTAGCTGTTGGCAACAAAGAGCAGATTAACTGTGTATTTCAATCGTTAGAGCTTCTTAAATCCAAAAAACTTATCTGAAAGGTCAATATGAGCGACACTAAAACACTAACCCTTCTCGGGGCAAATACCACCGATTACGGGGCTAGCTACAACCCCGCTATCTTGGAAAGTTTCGAGAACCAATTTCCAGCAAACAATTACGTTGTTGAGCTGGAGTGCCCAGAATTTACGCACATTTGCCCAAAAACTGGGCAACCTGACTTCGCAAACATCACCATTCGTTATTCGCCCGATCAAAAATTGGTCGAATCTAAGTCTTTAAAACTCTATTTGTTCGGATTCCGTACTCATGGAAGCTTTCACGAAGATTGCGTAAACACTATTGCCAATGACTTGGTAGCTTTGATGAGCCCTAAGTGGATTGAAGTGCGAGGCGACTTCATGCCTCGTGGCGGTATCAGTATCAATCCTTCGGTGCGTATCGAAAAATGATAGTCATAACAGCCAACCCTAACTCGATTGAGTTTGAAGATCAACTAAATCAGCTTCTTAAGCTGACAAAACTGATGCTCAATGAAATCGGCTACGTGGTGGCTGTTTTTTATCGTCAACAAGCAAAACAAGGAAAGTTGTTTTTGCTTGTGTCGGGCAAAGTCGTTGTGGGTTTTTGTAGCTTTAACATCCGCAAGCGTGATGGTGTTGGGGTAATTTATGAGGTCGGAACTCACCCTGTCATAAGAGGCAAAGGTGGGGGCAAAATGCTTATAGAAGCCGTGCTGACTAAGTGCAACATCATTACGCTGAAATGCCCTGTTGATAACAAATCAAACAACTTCTATCAAAAAATAGGCAAACGAATTGGCGTAGAAGCTGGCAAAAAACGTCAGCTAAACGTCTGGGAAATCAATCATTCAACATTGAGAGGTCAAAATGAGTAAAGTAATGGTAGTTCTTTCTGGTGGGCAAGACAGTACGACTTGCTTGTTTTGGGCAATCAATAACTTTAATGAAGTCCATGCAATCAGTTTTGACTATGGCCAAAAACATAGCGTAGAGCTAAAAAGCGCCAAAAGAGTAGCAAAACTAGCCAAAGTCGATTCACATCAAATCGTAAATGTAAAAGGGTTACTGAAAAGCCGTAGCCCTTTGGTAGACCTTAACGCCACGTTAGAGACCTACAAAAACTACAAAGAGATGGACAAAATTATTGGCGACCGTATTGAACTTACATTCGTTCCCATGCGTAACGCATTGTTTTTAAACATTGCAGCCAATTACGCTCTTGCCTTAGACACATACGACTTGGTAACTGGCGTTTGCCAAATGGATAACGCAAACTATCCAGATTGCCGAGACGAATTTATTAAAACGCAAGAAAAAACAATTAACCTTGCGCTTGGCATCGAAAACTTTAAAATCCACACCCCGCTGATGGACTTATCAAAGTCTGAAACCGTGGAGTTGGCACAAGAATTGCCCGGGTGTATGAGGGCTATGGCTTATTCGCATACTTGCTACGCAGGTGAAGTGCCCCCATGTGGTAAATGCCATTCCTGTGTGCTGAGAGCGCACGGTTTCAAACAAGCGGGTGTTAAAGACCCATTGGTCGAAAGGTTCAAAGAATGAAAACTTCCGAAATTATCCGCCAACGTTTAAAAAGCCGTGGCATTCCATTCCATGCCAACGACAACATTGGTGATTGGATTATGGATGGTGAGCTGATGGCGCTACAAAAAGAGGTTGAAGCTGACTTAGAGCGAATGCTTCAGTCTTTGGTCATTGATACTGAAAACGACCATAACACGCAAGAAACAGCGAAGCGTGTGGCAAAGATGTATTTGAAAGAGGTTTTCAAAGGCCGTTACGAACGTATGCCTACGATAACCGATTTCCCCAATGCCAAAAATTTAGACCAGATTTACACCATAGGTCCAATTACTGTTCGTAGTGCTTGTAGCCACCATCTAGTCCCAATTATGGGTAAGGCTTGGATTGGTGTCTTGCCTAGCGATAGGGTCATTGGTATAAGTAAGTTCGTTCGTTTAGTTGAATGGATTATGGCTCGTCCACAAATTCAAGAGGAAAGCACCGTGCAAGTTGCTGACCTTGTTGAAAGCCTTATCGAACCCCGCGGTCTGGCGGTCATTGTTGAAGCCCAACATGAATGTATGACTTGGCGTGGTGTGCGAGAAACAGAAACCAAGATGACTACCAGCATCATGAGAGGCGTCTTTTTAAATGATGCGTCAGCTAAAAATGAATTTTTAAGGCTGATTGGCAAATGACCTACTACTCAAGCAAAACATTTGGGCATGACGTTGGACTAAGTTGCGCTTTCCGTCAATGGAGAGCGGATTCCCATTGTCACTTTGTGCATGGATATGCCATTTCAGTTCGCTTGGACTTTGAAGCCACTGAGCTTGACCATCGTAATTGGGTCATAGACTTTGGTGGCCTCAAAGACTTTAAAGAGATATTGAAAAAAACGTTCGACCATAAAACTGTGGTAGCTAAAGATGACCCTTTCCTTCATTGGTTTTTGCATGGTCGTACACTGGGCGTTATCGACTTAGTAGTTGTAGAGCGGGTTGGATGCGAAGCGTTTGCCGAATTGGTATACGAAATGGCTAAACAATGGCTAGAAGACCAAGGACACGCCGATAGGGTCAAAATGGTAAACGTGACCATTGCAGAGCATGGAGCCAACAGCGCTTCTTATGGAGTATAAAAATGTATAAAGTAAACGAAATTTTCGCCACCATTCAAGGGGAAGCTAAATTTACCGGCACTCCCTCGGTCTTTGTCCGTATGCAGTTTTGTGATGTTGGTTGCTCATGGTGCGACACTAAACACACATGGGACTTAGAAGGTAACGAAATTTTGGTTACTGACATGCTTGATAAAGAAATTGATTCAAGCGATTACACAGAGTTATCAGCCAAAGACCTCACAGAGCTTCTATGCGCCTACAAGATTGACCACATTGTCATTACCGGCGGCGAACCATGCGCCTATGACCTCAATCCACTTACAGATGCCCTAATCGCAGCAGGTAAGTCTGTTCAAATAGAAACCAGCGGCACATATCCAATCATGTGTCATGAAGACGTATGGGTGACGGTAAGCCCAAAGATAGGAATGAACCGCAAAGTCTTGCCAAGCAGCTTGCATAGAGCAAATGAGATCAAACACCCAGTAGGTAAACAAAAAGACATTCAAAACTTGCGTGATTTAGAGCTAAAAGACAAAGTAATCTGGCTCCAACCCCTATCCGCAAGCAAAAAAGCCACCAATCTGTGTATAGAAACAGCCATCGAAAATAACTGGAATGTTTCGATACAGACCCATAAATTCGTTGGAATCCGGTAATTTTTACCGCCTTTTAACGAGAGAATAAGAAAATGGCTGGACGACCACCCTATGTGCCCGATGAAAAGACTCGCTTCAGAGTAGGAATAGAAGCGGCCTGTGGATTACCGCATGAACAAATTGCAGAGCGGGTAATCAACCCTCAGACCAAAGCGCCCATAACTGCTAAGACCCTCCGCAAAGCCTTTGCCCAAGAGTTAGCGCAAGGAAC
>Ga0208500_1000358_pt1 | contig 12276 bp, 14 predicted proteins | sample CryBogCBE17Sep08_FD_184568 | JGI IMG/M metagenome (GOLD analysis project Ga0208500, IMG submission 184568) | Freshwater microbial communities from Crystal Bog, Wisconsin, USA - CBE17Sep08 (SPAdes) | ecosystem: Environmental > Aquatic > Freshwater > Lake | place: Crystal Bog, Wisconsin, USA...
TTTGACATGTACCATTTCGTGTGCAATTGTCAGCACCAGTCTTTCCATATCCAATTTACTATCAATCAACATAATCAAATATTTTGGGCCTACTAGGGTTACACTTCCTCGGCATCCCTCCTCGGCAGACATGTTGTATTTTGTATACACATCTAATTTGAATTTACTGTTAGTGAGTTTAAGTTCTTTTTCAAAAAACTTTACAACGGTACCAATAAATTCTTTAGTGCCGGAATTTTTAATGTTTAGTGCTATTTCCATAATACCTCTCTGTTAGTGTGTAAGTTATATTATAAAGGATAATACCATTTTGGTCAAGAGTTGGTTTTACCAAAAAGAAAAAGCCCTAACTTATTAGGGCCGGGTTAGACGAGCACGACTCGTTAAATGAATTTCAACAGTGATCTACTAAATGTTAGTTTGGAGGATTTTCCAAATGACACATTAGTTTGGTACGCTTATACATAGTATTGCCTCCCTCTGTTGTAATAGTATTTACAGATTACAGAAAGATTACTATGAATATACCAGGTTTTTGTATTAGTAGTTTTACTAGTAAGAAACCCGCCGAAGCGGGTTCTGTTATTTTCTGTTACGAGGTATAACTACCCTAGAAGCCTTTAATTAGGCCGCAATGCGGTAACTTTCGTCATTGGCATTTATTTTGTTTTGCTTCTACGGCCGAGTTCCCCCAACCCTAACGGGTTTCACATTCCCGATTCTCCAGTAGCCCTCAAGCGCCAATCGATATCCAAGTATGGCCCACCTAAATACACTTTCCAATATGCTTAGGTGGACCATTCGGGAATCGAACCCGAGTCTTGCTCGCTATACTTCTACCTTCAACGAATTTTGTTTTTGTGGCACACTTGTTTTAAGTCTACCAGCAATAAATCCTTTATCTAGATACTCTTGTTTCTTTTCAAGGAGTTTTACTTCATATGATTGTTATACCAGTCCCAAGCCCAACATCCAAATATGATGAAGACTATAAGGCAAGCCAATATAACATTATCATCAATCATATCAGTTTGGAACTGCTACAACTTTACGAACACCTGTTTGTGGATCAACCATTTCTTGCCAATGATATCCAACTGGAGGAGCCTGAACAACTGTCTGTGGTTGTTGTACAATAATGCTAGGTTGTTGTTGTTCAACTACAACGGTTTCGGGACGAGCTAGTTCATATCCAATTACACCCCCAATTAATGCAGGGCCAACCCAACATCCACCGCAACCGTAACCACCATGATAGTATCCACCGTGCCAGCCATATCGGTAAGGACCATGTGCTGATGCTGAGCCTACAAGTGCTAACAGTGATAATGCTAATAATAATTTTTTCATAACTTTCTCCAAAATAATTGACGGAATCCAAGAACCCTTCAACTAATCTCCGCCTGACTCGAGGGCCTCTCACCCCAGCAATCAGCTATGCTGATTTACATTCTCGGACATATATATTTAACGCCTTAGGCATAGAATCCGTTGACTTATGTTTTACTTGGACGCCAGCAACTTACCCAATTTCCATTACTAGCAGGAGTACCGCCTGGGTAACTTATGGTAACATCTCCATCTGAAGGATTGTTACTACCACCTTTGGGCGTTTGGTTACCACCAACAAATGTATAGCCTGCACCTTTTTTCTCATAGACAAAGTTTACATGCCTATAACTCCAAAATGCAATATCTCCGGGCTGTGCCTGTTCTTTAGGAACCTGTACGGCATTCCAGCGAGTTGGGTTGGTTGTAATAGCCTGTGCACTTGCAGTAGGTACCCAACGGTATCCAGATGATTGTAGTGCAAAGTTTACAAATCCCATACACCATGCAGTTTGATCTGTATTCCAAGGACTAGCATTACTAGTAGGTGCCGCCACATTACAACCTGGGAATTTCAACGATCCCCAAATTTTAATAATATTAGGATTGCTAGGCTTACCACCTTGTCCACTCTCACGCCACATACCTCTACTAGCTTCATCGAGTATTTGCTGTAAGAAAGGAATAATATCAGAGGCACTAGTTGTTGATGATATTTCTCCAACATCTGTAGCTGTATCATCTGCTGTGCCCGGATAGTTGGCTTTAACTCCGTCACCTTGAGCCGAAGGGTTGAACGATGCCGCCGGATTATTGAGATAATTATCAGTTATGGCAGTAGCCGCGGCTTGGAAATTAGCATCGGGAAAGGCTGGTAGTGCTGTTATTCCTGTGGTATCTACCCCAGAAAACAATGAGCTTTCTCCCGGAGTTAACCATAATGCCGCAGGTACATTATTGATGTAAACATTACTCGAATGAAAAATATCTGATACTTCAGGTTTTCCACTATTACCTTGACTTGTCCCACCTTGTACATATGGCATATTATTTTCCTATTTTATCTCATTGCTATGCCGGTAGTTCCACTAAGGTACTGATCTGCGGCATCTTTTTTACTAGCACTAACTGCCATGACATGATTTTTTTGTAGCGTAATAAATTCATCACTACCTAACAACATCCAAGGAATCATTCCTAGGCCACCCTGTGGACTCATAGTCAATGATAGTGGACGATGGATTTTAATTTCGTCATCTGTTTGACTTTCAAACTTAGCAATTAATTCATCACTGTTGATTAGTTTAATACTAACTACATCGCCTTGTGCGTATCCTTTGTTTATTAATAACATTTTAATCTTCACCTATTAATTTTTCTAACAATTTATATTGTTCATATGCCTTTCTAAGGGCCGCGTGTTTTTCTAATTTTTCTGGACTTGGTTCATCGAGTATGGCAAGTCTATCTTGTATTTTGTCTAAAATATTACCTATATTCTTACCATTAACAATTAGATCACCTTTTATGTCCATTGTATTAAAACCCGCAGTGGTGTTAGTAGTCCAAATAGTACCAGCAGTTCCATTACTATAAAGATAAGACCCATTATAGGATCCATTAGTAGCACCAGAATTCATCGTAGTTCCGGCTCCGATAGTAACACCACTGGGACTACTACCAAATAAACTTGCATACGGAGAAGTAGATAGATCGATTGTTTCTTTAGCTTCAAATCCGATATCTTTAGCTTCATCCATTTCTTCTTCTGGATCTTCCCAACGAAATTCAGATGCTTTAATATTTTTTAATGCTTCGGCAAGAGTTTTATTTTCCATAAATCACTCTGCTGTTTGTTCAAAATATTTTTTTAATTCCGTAAACCCACCGATTAACTTACCATCGAGAATAATTTGTGGAACAGTACGTGCAGTTGGCACAGCTTCTAACAATTCTTCTTTAGTCCATCCATCGCCGATCTTACGTTCTTCAAATGGAATTTCTTTTCTTCCTAACAATGCCTTGGCTTGATCGCAATAGGGGCATTGATACTTTGACCATACAATAGCTTTTGTCATTTTTATTATTCTCCTTATAGATCTGGTAATTCTGCGTAACTTACACTGTCTGACATTACACCAATTACATAATTAGTAGATTCAGTTTCCTGTAGTGCACTTTGTTTCTTTCCAATGTTTACATGTTTGTTAAACCATGGGATAGGACTTTGTTTAGGATGATCTGCTAGATATTTGATTCCAATATCTTTGAGACGAGTAAATGCTGTGTAGTCAACAAAGTTTTTAAGTATCTCAGCATTTAGGCCGATAACCACTCCTTTGCTGAACAAATAATCAGCCCAGTCTTTTTCTTCTTGGATAACTTCCATATACATATTATAGACTTCTTCTTTGCACTCATCAACTAAGTCGGCAAAATCTGGATCATCCTTGATCACTGTATTAATCAACCAAGCAGTCCATTCTGTGTGTAGTAACTCGTCCTGTAAAATAAGACTGATAATATTTCCGTTGCCAATATAGATTTTATTCTCTACCATGGCAAGTGAGGTTGCAAAGGATACCATGAACCGAAAGGCTTCGAGAGCGTAGGAGGCATGTAAAGCAAGCCATATGGCTCGTTTGTGATCACGTAATGGAACTTCTTCGCCCAACTCTTTACGACAGTTAAGAATATGTAAGTCCTCATAGTAACGACCAATATTAGCGGCCATATTAACGATCTCAGCTGTATCATGAATCTTGTTAAATTCGTCTTTAGGTACATTATAAACATTCCTTATGATATGGCTGTAAGACTTACTGTGAATAGCAGTTTCAAAGAAACTCCAATTACAAACTAATGCTTCTAATTCCGGAATACTGATCACTGGTCCAAATACTTGTGCAGGAGCACGACCTTGGATACTGTCTAGAGCAGTCTGTCGTAATAGATTGCTAGTAAAGATATGTTTAATAGCTTCAGTGGCTTCCTTGTGATCCATCTTGTCTTTGGTCAACGAGATTTCTTCAGGTACCCAAAAGAATCCGCGAGCTAGTGATTCAAAATTTTGTAGTTTATTATATTTGACTTCCTCGAATCGTTGTACAGTTACAGGACCTTCTGGATCCAAAAACATTTTACGTTTGAGATAGTTTGTTTGTTTACTTAAATTATACTGTGCTTGTGACATTTAACTTTACCTAATTTTTTATTGTATCTTAAAAATAGAATAAAATTTCTTAACTTAAAAACAAAACCAAATTGGTTACTTGTTAGTGGGTAGAAATTAAATCCTGTACGGACAGTGCCGCCTTCATCTCGAATGTGTATCATAATTTACAGGCCTCGCATTGATCATCTTCTAATTCATTGTATACTGTAACAGGTTCCACTGTAACTAATCTATCACTTTGAGTGGTTAGTACATGTTTTGCTCCAACTTTGTCCACAAGTGAATAATACAGTGTCTTCAGACCCCACTTGTAAGCTAACATTAAATTCTTAGCAATCAGTGTACCGGGTACTTTACCATCAGCAAAGTGCTTAGGTGAGTAGAATGTATTTGTACTGAGACTTTGATCAACATAGGCCGCCAATACACAGGCTGTTTTGAGATACCCAATACAGTCAACCTGTTCCCACATCAATTGATAACGATTTTTCAATCTTTTATATTCTGGTACAACCTGTACAAATGATCCTGCCTTGCTTTCTTTGATACTAATCAACTCCATAGGCATTTCAATACCGTTAGTTGAATTCATGACCACACTAGATGACTCTACAGGTGCTACCGCCATAAGTGTGGCATTACGAACACCATATTGTTTCATACGAGCACGTAGAGGTTCCCAGTCTAGGCTAGGTGTAAAGTCAGTGAGTTCATTAACACCTGCACTTCTACGCTCCCAGGGAAATATCCCTTGACCATAGTAAGTGTATTCACTTCGTTTACATGCACCACGTTCTTGTGCTAGTTCAACCGTAGCCTCTGTGAGGTAGTAAGATTGATGTTCAATCCAACGTTTGACTTCAGCAAGTGCGTCTACATCACCGTATTTGAATGAACGTCGAGCATGCCAGTAGGCCAAATTAGTAACACCAACACCTAATGGCTCGAAGTCTTCATTGGCTAACTTGCTTTGTATGCTCAAGAAGTCTTGATAGCTGAGTAGGTTAGATAAGGAGCGTACAAGGATACGACACGCTTTGCGCATTTCTTGTGGATTACGGAAGGCGCCCCAGTTTATTGAGCCAAGGGTACACAAAGCCACCCTTCCGGATTCTCTTGTACATTCTTTTTTAACTATTTTCATTTGTTTAATGTTCTTCCTTGTTTATAATTCTTATTTTCTAAAAGATATGTATCTAGCATGGATAATTTAATTCTTTTATTATTTTCCCCGTCAGTAACCCATACCCAATTTTTTGACTGGATTGATAACTGTTTTCTTTCTTCTAGACTTCTGTAATACGGATTGTATCTAATTGTTTCATTACTTTTTAATTTGCTATTTACTAGGTTTATTAATTCTGTATGATTCTTAATTCCTCGATTAACTAACAACCTACTACTAATTGATAACTGTTCTTTTAATACAATATCAATTTCTTTTCGAAGAATATACTCATCACTTGATTTTGTTTTTTTTACATAATTACACAGAGTTTTTATAATATCGTCTCGTGTAACATCGGGGCGAGCGTTTCCATTATTCATTCCAGAGCTTAATCTGCTTCTATTTTCTCCCCAGTCTTTTAACTGTTTTTTTGAATATCTTTCTTTTGTATTTCCACCATCTCCTCCTTTGGTCATATTATACCCATTGTTAAATGTATCAAATATTTCTATGTAATACATCTCTATCTTTTTGGCATCGAATTGCGTAGTACATTCGTCCAATTTTTCGGTTATGATATTTTTATGTCCATGTTTTCTAATAGCACGGTGAAAATAAGTCTCCGATCCTCTTTCGCTGTCTTTAACATGTTCTTTTAAGCGATCTTCGATAGATTTTTCGGTATATCCTATATATCTTTTACCTTTTAACGTATGGCAGTAAACATTATATTTCTTCATAATAATCCTCTCTGTTTATTTATGCTGAAATACTATTGCCCACTATTTTATATTAACAAATTTTCAATATCATCATTTTCATCTAGTTCTCGAACTTTTTTTCTAGTTCCATCTTTTAGCAAAACTTTATGTTCGCCTGCCAATGTTACTTCTTCACCGGTATCCATAGTAAGTTTATATTCACCTTCTTCGTCTAGGCGCTGAAAAGGACGAGTTGGTAAAAGTATCTCGGCACAAAGATTTGATTGATAAATTGGATCTGTTTTTGTATCAAACGGACCTTGGTTGATGACGTTGTCGATATTGACAAGATATATGCGCCCCGTATCAGTCCTCTCTTTAAGGATTCCATTTTTGAATATCTCAACTGCTGGTAATGTCTTTTTCTTAATTTTCGGATCTTGCTCATACTGTGTGTACAACTTTTCAAATTCTTGACTATCTCGATAGTATGCTTCATACAGGTCAGGAACTTCATGTGGATCAAACAATGTAATGCTACCGCCATTCTTGTAGCGGTTCCAGAACATTTTATTAACTACTACAGAATAATCCATTTGTCGTACACGAGTTTCTTCTGTTCCTTGATTATTTTTAAGAACAATTAGATCTTCAAATTGATAATGCCAGATGGGAAAAGTTACTGTACAACTTGCATTGCGTATTCCACCTTGCGAGCATGATCTTAAATCAGCAAACCATTTCTTTAAGAATGGTATCATACCCGTGTGTTTGATTTCTCCATTGCGAATTGGGGCACCTAATGGTCGAATTCTGCCTATTTCGAGGCCAATTCCGGCTCGTTTTGAGGCATATTTGGCCATCATTTCGCCTGCGGCAAAGATACTGTCTAATGTATCATCACTGCTAATAAGCACACATGAACTAAATTGTTTAGTGGTAGTGCCAAGACCTGCCAACACAGGAGTAGCCAAACTAAAATGACCATCACTCGCACATTCATAATATTCCTTTACTAATTTCAATCGTGTATCTTTAGGTTCGTTATGAAAAGCTGTAGCGGCAGCTATTGCATAACGAACTTGTGGGGTTTCATAAACTTGCCCGGTAGCGCGGTTCTGCACCAAATACTTTTCTGTTAATTGTGCAATAGCCGCATAAGTGTAAGTTTCATCTTTATCATGATCTATAAAGAGATCAATGATGTTCCATTCATCTTCTGAATACCAATCAAGCAATTCATTGGTATACATTCCTTCTGAGACATTTTTTTTCACTATATCATATAATCTAGGAGGTGTATAACTTCCGTAGACTTCTTTACGCAACATACTAACACGTTGGCGACCTGCTACATATTGGTAGTTAACATTATTAGTTTCTGGATTTTCAGTTTCGTCTATTAAATCAACCATGGCTTTGAGTAATAACTCGTCTATGGTCTTTGTTGTCATGCCGTCGTGTAATTCTATCTGTGCTTTAATTTCTACCATACTTGGACTTGTTCCGTCAATACCTTTACAGGCATGCGCAACTTGTCTTTGTATTTTAGAAATATCGAGAGGAACGGATTCCCCATTACGTTTGATCACTGTGATCATATATTATTTTTGTACCTTCTAAAATGTGCTGAGGAAGATATTTACCAGGTCTTATCAAGTTCGACAAGATTTTCTAGGGAAAATGACTCTGGAATATTTTCTATTGGTTCTGGACCGTTATCATTGTAGTTTAATGCCCATTGTTCATCAACACATACAATATTATAGTAGCAGTTTTTATGGCAATCTACAAGAGTTTTTATTTCTATTTTTGAATCTTTATACCGTTTAGTATATTTTAACGACCATGCCATCATTAAAGCCTTGGTAAAATCATCATACCGGTTCTCTACAATGATTTCCCATGGTGTTGGCCAATCTCTTTTGTTGTAAGGATCAATGTCTTTGTTATATGGAATGAATGGAGCAAATCTCCAAAAGTCACATGTTAAGCCTAAAGGATCTTCACAATTCTCTAATTCTTCACGATGAGAAGCCCAGGCAGACAATCTCTCATCTACAGGTTGATTGAACATTAATTTTTTTATACTATTAAATCTAAGTTATATTCTACGGATGTTGCATCATTGGAAAAATTACTACAAGTCACTGTGATATAATTAAGTCCAGAACCACTTGTATAGTCTGTTGAAAATACCAACAACTGATGACTACCAGTAGTTATTTCAGAAAAGTTATAATAATCACTGACACTAGCATATCCATCAGGCGATATGTTTAATGTTAGTTTACCTTTGCGACTCATATCTGTATTGTATAATTGATATTCAATTATACCCATTTGGTCAGTACCAGTTAATGGTACATATAGTACTGGTTGATCATTTGTATTTGCTGTTAATGATACATTATATGTTGCGGCACTATTAATTCTAGCATTGCCACTAATTAATGGATTGTAGTAATATGTAGATGTTGTTCCAGCAACTACTTTTCTATTAAAATAATCATTAGATGAAATATTTCCAGGAGCGGCAAATGTTAGCACAGGAGTTGCATTTGTAGATGACGTCATCCATTGGTCTGGAATTGATCCGCCATTACCTACATAATAATAAACATTTTCACTGCTAATAACTTGATTGGTAGATGTATCAGCATTAACAGCGCCTGATTGAATAAATTCAAATTTATTTTGAGTAATCAATACATTGGTTGGGCCAGGTCCTCCACTATAACCTGTAAAATTTACACCTTCTGTCAAATTTGTAAACACATTATTTTCAAATACTGGTCTACTGATCAATCCTCTTGAATTAATACCAGAATATAATGATGTGAACTGACAATTAGCAATCCTTGGATTCTTTGCAACCGCAGAAGATTCATCAACTCCTGTGATATTAAAGTTAGCTTGAATATCAATACCTGTACCAGTGGCTACAAATGAAGAAGTCCCCATGGTTGTAAATGTTATATTTTCTATTTTGGCATCTTCAGTATTATCCAATGATATGATAGCATTTGGATTAGCATTGTTTTCAGCATAAGCCAGCGTCATATTAGAAATTTGTACACCTCTCGATGCCCCAGAACCATTTTGCATACTTCCGCCAAAGTTAGTACCTAATGCATCTATAGTTCTAAATGTATTACCAGACGACATGTTTGATATTAATGTAGTAACATCTTGTCCTTCACCTACTAATTCAGCATATGGTGGAAGATCGATAGTATTTGAAATAACATAGTTACCAGCGGGTATCATCAATCTACGACGTGGCTCTGATGTGTTTGCTGTATATTCATTGGCATATAGAGTAGTAATGGCAGTTCTAAGATATGTGGTAATATCTGTGCCGGAACTAAATGGTGACGAACTTCCTACAAAATCTTTAAGATTGACAATATCATCTAATTTACTTTGTAAGAATCTTTGATCATGCTGTGTTACAGTGTTTATGTAATCTATATTAGCTCTATAATTATAGAGAGATGTAATAGTAGTTGTACTAGCATTACCTAATAGAGATTGTAACTCACCTAGATCTATTTCTGTTAGTATTCGTGTGTTTGCATCAGTATTGGCACCTTCTGCAATACGTTTACCAATATAAAGATGTTGAGTATCTTCAGCCCAACCAAACTCTCCAGGGTCTAACTGTGGAATACCTGTGGTATTTTCTTGTCCTCTTCGTATCTGTATTTTGGCTATCTCGATTACCGACATATTATTTTTCCTCTAATACTCTATTTATCGTACTGTTAATAAATAATAGTGCCGGTCGCGATACGCCAATATCCACCGACTCTAAAGCTACAAAGGAGCAATCAGCAATGATATTTATTGACAACAAATATACCCGTTGGTATTACCAGGCTATGTTGCCTGCACTGCGGTTATGAGGTTGATTCCAGAACTTTTAATAGATTTCATAATAATCTATGTAATAAAAATTCAAGGATTTAATTTATAATATTCTTCAACTTTTGTAAGCCATTGATCTTGCCAATAATTAAAATCTTTTGGCAATAGATCAAATTGTTGATAATGTGCTTCACCGAAGACACCAGGTGATATTTCAGGTGGTTTAACTGCCATAAAAATCACACCCTGTTTAATATCAGTACCGTATACTGAATTGTGTGCAAGTATATATGCCATTAGTTGCATCCGGTAATCATCAACATAAGATTCTTGTTTTGGCTTGTTTGATTGTTTGTAATCATATACTACCGGCTCACCTTTGAATACACCAATACCGTCAGTAGTTCCGGAGTAAAGTCCCGGAAAGTACAGACTCTGTTCCATTGCCCATATTTCACTCATGTGAGATAGGCCGTTTTCAATAATAACATCAGCCATTTTATTAGAAATTTGATGTACTAGATTATTGCCTGTCATTCTAGGGATTCCTGCTACAAAACATTCTAAATTCTTGTGCATACTAGTTCCTCTAGAAGCGGCCTCTGTAGTAATCTGTTGTGCTTTTTCGTGGCCAACACGCTTCTTCCATTCATTTAGGTGTGTCATATCTTTAGTGGCACTAAGGATAGTTGTTACACTGGGAAGACGCTCACCATCTGGAGTTTGATAAACTCTTTTACGAGTTACAGGATCATTTATTTGTTGGCAGTTTTTATATTGGAATCGTTCAACGAACGGGGGAGGAGTATAAGTTGTTGTAGTCATATAAACTTAATTATAACAACTTATATCACTAAGGTCAAATCTTTGGCGCTATATTTTTACTATTGCTGGCTGCCATCTTGTCTACGCTAGGGCCAGTGGCTTTACCTGTGTCAGTAGACTGTTGCTGTTGATTAGGATCTTGTACTTTGGTATTCAATGTAACAGTACCATCATCACCGATGTCTTTGATGACATCACCTTGTGGATCAACTGCGTTCTTAAGTGCTATCAATCCATCAGGAGTTGAAATACCTAAGGCAAATGGACGAAGTATATTCTGTACCACTGGCCAAGGTAATTCACTGCTTTGACCTGCTTGATTGGCAAGGCCTTGTAGGACCGCCATGACATCTCTGGCGGATCCTTGATCTACTTCGTATAATCTCATTTAGCTAGTTTTGCCATTATGCTGTGTGACTCAGCAAGTTTCCGAGCACGGCGTTGTTGTGCATTTTCACGCATCTCACGGCCTGATGTTGTTGAACCACCAGCAGCCGCATCGCTTGCACCAAACTCATCACCTGCGCCCATATCTGGGTTCATTTCATCTGGAGGTGCCATGTCCATACCTGGTTCCATTTCTGGTTCCATGCCCATTGGTGTCTCTGGAGCGGCTTCGCCTGCCAATGTTGCAACAGCATTGCTGACTGCTTCACGCTGTTGTGTTAGAACATCTAATGTTGCGCTCAATGCAGGTCCAACTGAGTTCTTAAATGCCTCAGCTTCTGCGGCACCAAAGTCTGCACGAATAGCATCTGCCAACTCAATCATCGATTTGGTTTGATATTGACCAACACGTTGCATCCAACTTGTGTAGTCATTGACAATATCACCAGCGGCTGTAATTGCCTTGGCTTTACCTTCTTCATCTTCTTGTAGGAGGAAGTTGATACTTTCATTTACAAAACGAACATTGTGACGAAAAGTTTCGATGCTTTCTTTAGCACGAAGTTTTTTCAGTACTGCGCCAGCAATACGCTTGCCCTTCTCACCACCACCTGCTGACTTTTCAATCTTAGCAAAGTTCTTACCTGGCTTGCCGATGTCTTTACCAGCGGCTGCCTTCTTAGCAGAGTAGTCACCTGTGCTTTCCCACATGCCTGAACACTCATCGCAACCTTTGGTCATCTTAGTGTGACCATTTGCGCACTCTTTACTGCCTTCAGCCATTGGCTTACCAGTTTTCTTAGATGTCATTGATTTAGCTG
>Ga0208500_1000362_pt1 | contig 12231 bp, 21 predicted proteins | sample CryBogCBE17Sep08_FD_184568 | JGI IMG/M metagenome (GOLD analysis project Ga0208500, IMG submission 184568) | Freshwater microbial communities from Crystal Bog, Wisconsin, USA - CBE17Sep08 (SPAdes) | ecosystem: Environmental > Aquatic > Freshwater > Lake | place: Crystal Bog, Wisconsin, USA...
GTCGAGCAGAGGCTGCTGAGCAGTTTGCCAAGCACATGTACGACAAGGCTCAGCAGTATGAAGACACGATCAGCTGGGGCCGGAACGAATACTTCAACGAGGTCAATGCGCGACTGGATCTGGCTCAGCAGCTGGCTGAGCAGGGATACCGCAAGGCCTACGAAGAGGGCAATACGGACGAGATTATCAAAGCCCAGCAGGCCATGCAGGACATTACGATCAAGCGGTCGCAGCTGGCTAATCTCCCACCCCCGGTGCCGAAGGAAGACTTTAAATTTCAGGAGCAACAGCCAATTCCTGACTTTCAGCAGCAGACTTATACACAGCCTCAAGAACCTGTGTATGAAGAGCCCTTGCAGGAAGAAATTGTCCCTGATATAAAGGTCCAAGAATGGACCGCTCGGAACCCATGGTTCGGAGAAGAAGGCGACCCAGAAATGACGTTTGCCGCTCTAGGTGTCCATAAAAGTTTGGTTAATCGTGGTATAGACACGAGCTCTGACGAGTACTATGCGGCGCTCGATAGGAGAATGAGTGAGTTATATCCCGAAAAGTTAGGAAAGCCACGACGCTCGTCACATGTGGCTCCCGTTGGTAGAACAGCTGCCACGAAGAAGGTGACGCTAACCAAGGCACAGGAAGCCTTTGCAAAACGATTTAACATCCCCCTCGAACGGATGGCGAGGGAGCAGATGAAAGCCAATGGAGATAACTAATGGTTGAACAAGCACCTGTACGCGCCCCTACGAGAGCGCAGGAAACCCGGGCTAAGGAAGAACGCAAGGTCTCTTGGAGGCCGGCGCACGATCTGCCTGAACCGGAACCTCAGGAAGGCTATGTCTTCCATTGGAAGCGAGTGGCCTACTTAGGCAACTCTGATCCGGCTAACATGGCGAAAGCGCGGCGAGAAGGATGGGAACCCTGTAAAGCAGAGGATCACCCTGAGATGATGGCCGACTACGCAGCATTTGGAGTCAAGCCCAACGGTATCATTGAGATCGGTGGACTGGTCCTGTGCAAAACCACGGTAGAGAATGCCCAAGCTCGTAAGGATTACTACGCGACTATGACCCAGCGTCAGGCAGACTCCGTGGACAACAACTTTCTTCGTGAGAATGATCCTCGGATGCCGCTCTTTAGAGAAGGCAAGTCCAAGGTATCTTTTGGCAGCGGTTCCTAATAGCTAGGGGCCGTAAGTAACAAATTTAGGAGCAACTTATGGCATATCCTAATGGCATTGGTCCTACTGGTCTGATTCCTGAGAATCTGATCGGTGGACGCGTCTATAGCGGCGCGATTCGTCAGATCCCGATCGCTTCTGGCTACGCTCAGAACATCGGTAACGGCGACTTCGTCACCTACACCACTGATGGCACGATCGTTCGTGTTGATACCTCATCTGGCGCAAAGACTGGTTTTGCAGCAGCTCCGGTGGGTATCTTCCTCGGATGTTCATACGTGTCTTCGACCGGTATGAAGTACTTCACTCCGGCTCAGTACTGGCCGACTGGCACCACGATTCTTCAGGACAACGAAAACTACGGCTACGGCTGGGCTTACGTTTGTGAAGATCCCGATGCAATCTTCGTCGCTACTGTGACTGACGGTTCTGGCAACCTGTACACTTCTGGCGCTGCCACTCAGGCAAACGTCGGTCAGAACGCAGGTTACTATGTTGGCTCTGGTCTGGTTAACACCACCACCGGTAACAGCATCGTGTCTGTAAACCTTGCGTCTGCAGCAACCACCAACACCCTGCCGCTGCGTATTATCGACGTTGTCCGTTCTACGGCTCTGTCTGATGGTACCTACCAGCAGGTTCTGGTCAGCTACAACGCTGGTTTCCATTTCTATCGCCAGACTACCGGCATCTAAGGGAGTAACGTAAATGGCTGCTATTTCACGCGCGCAATTACTTAAAGAGCTCCTCCCCGGTCTGAACGCCCTGTTCGGTCTGGAGTACGAGCGCTACGGTGAGGAATACAAGGAGATTTTCGAAACCGAAAGCTCCGAGCGTTCCTTTGAAGAAGAACAGAAGCTGTCAGGTTTTGGCGCAGCTCCGGTTAAGGCTGAAGGCAGCGCTATCGCATACGATAACGCTCAGGAAGCATGGAACGTGCGGTACACCCACGAAACCATCGCTCTTGGCTTCTCACTGACCGAAGAAGCAATCGAAGATAACCTGTACGACAGTCTCTCTGCTCGTTACACCAAGGCACTGGCTCGCGCCATGGCCTACACCAAGGAAGTGAAGGGTGCCAACATCCTGAACAACGGCTTTAACTCTAGCTACAAAGGTGGCGACGGTAAGGCTCTGTTCGCGACGGACCATCCGCTCACCTATGGTGGCACTATCTCTAACCGTCCGTCTACCGCGGCCGATCTGAACGAAACCTCACTTGAAAATGCGGTAATTCAGATTTCTCTGTGGACTGACGAACGTGGGCTCCTCATCGCAGCCAAGCCGAAGAAACTGATCATCCCGTCTGCTCTGCAGTTCGTGGCGACCCGCATCCTCGAAACTGAACTGCGTGTTGGTACCTCCGACAACGACATCAACGCTCTGAAGAACAACGGTTCAATCCCGGGCGGCTGGACTGTCAACCACTGGTTGACTGACACCAATGCTTGGTTCTTGACCACCGACGTTCCGAATGGCCTCAAGCACTTTGTCCGTACCCCCTTGGCGACTTCAATGGACGCTGATTTTGATACGGGGAACGCTAGGTACAAGGCGAGAGAGCGCTACAGCTTTGGATGGTCCGATTTCCTCGGAGTATTCGGAAGTCCCGGAAGTTCCTGATTTATCAGGGTTTATCGGGAGAAAAGGGCCTTCGGGCCCTTTTCTTTTGCCCGCATGTTGACACAGCGTTCCTTCAGTGGTTTAATATCTTTACCAACCCGGAGGGCGCATGAAGAACGTAATTTACAAAATCCGAAACGTAGTCAACGACCACTACTACGTAGGCAGCACAGTCGACTCTCGCAAACGCTTTTGGGCGCATAGAAAAGCTCTTCGCTTAGGGAACCATGACTGCGTGCATTTGCAACGTGCATGGAACAAATATGGCGAGGACTGTTTTAAATTCGAAGTGCTAGAGACGCATAGCTCTAAAGACGAGTTGTACCCAGCGGAACAAAAATGGCTGGACGAGCATTTCGGTAAAGACTACTGCTACAACGTAGCTGCCCACGCCGACTCCCCTATGAGGGATGCGAGCCCAGAGATCCGGGCTAAATTAGCTGAAAAAACCAAAGCATGGCTTAAACGAGAGGGACACCCTCGGCAAGGCGTAGCACATACAGAAGAATCCCGCGCTCAGATGTCAGAGACGCGTAAAGGTAAAGCAGCAGGCGCAGACCACTACCGTTACGGTAAAACAGTTTCTGAAGAGGTACGTAAAAAGATTGGAGACGCTCAACGCGGGGTAGCAAAAGGACCTAGGGTGTACACAGAAGAGGGTCGTGCCAAAATCCGTGCCGCAGCCGAGGCGGGTCACTACAGTCACTGGGAAGGTCGCAATCATTCGGAGGAGTCGAAGGAGAAAATGGGCCGCGCCGTCATAGCTACGGATCCCGCGGGTGTAGAGCATAGGTTTGCTACAATTACTCAGCTTCGTAAAGAACTAGGACTGACTCCACCCACGGTGGATAGGGCTTTAAAATCTGGCAATGCCCTGACAAAAGGCAAAGCCGCGGGATGGAGTTTTCGCTATGAAAGGGGGTGATTCATGACGCGCTCACCGAAAGGGACAACACGACTTACTGCGCTATACGTATTCTTGGTTTTGTGGGTGTCGGTCTGGTTGGTGCCGCTATATTTGTGGGTGCAGCACCTTTCGAAGTCGGCGCCGGAGTCGCTGCCATTCTCACGGCCATTGGAGGTGGAATCCGCCTCAAAAATGAAAGCGTTGACACAGCAGAATAAGTAAGCTACAAAGGCTCAAATCTAGGGATTTTCTAACTGCCTGCTCGACCGCCCTAGCGGTACTCGCACAAGACGACAGGCGCATGTGCACGAGGTTATCATGGGTTTTTCCACATGGCTTGGCCCGATTCGTACGGGTACCGTAAAGGACACCACCGGTACTACCGCTGGTACTGTCGCTAACTGCGGCGTCGTCAGTCTTTCTCAGAACGCCGTTGTGGCCCCGGCCACTACTGCGGGTACGACCACGATCGGTTGGATTCCGGCAGGTTCTCAGATTCTCGGTATCGAACTCGACACCACCACGGCCTTCACCTTCACCGGAGGCACCACTCCAGCAGCCACCATTACGGTGGGTGATGGGACCACGGCAAATAAGTTTGCCACCACGACCACTGTGACTTCTGCAGGTCGGGCTTCACTGGCCACCACTGGCTCATACGCCAACTGGGTAAATGTCGGTGCTCTTGATATTCCGGTTGTTGTCACGCTGGCCTTCACCGGCTCACCTTCTTCTGTCAATGCAGGTGCATTGAATCTCACGGTGCGTTACGCTCAGAAGAACAGCGATGGCACTGCAGCTCCAGCCTCTGCATAAGAGACTGGTAGCGATGGATGCGCAAAATATCATTAATATCACTGCAGCGGTCATCGGAGCAGTCATTGGTTGGTTTGTAAAAATCATGTGGGATTCTGTTAAAGAACTCCAAAAAGACGTGAAAGAAACTAATCAATCCCTCCACGAGAACTACGTCCGTAAAGATGATTACCGAATCGACATGGCTGAAATAAAAGGCATGTTTAATCGAATCATGGACAAGTTGGATAACAAGGTGGACAAATGACAATGCCATCCCGCGGTATTTCCGACATTCAAGAAAAGGCTAGAGGTAACAAGATGAAAAAATCAAAGGCGCACGTTATGGGCAAGAAAGGTTCTACCATGGACAAGATGTCTGTGGGTCCGTTCGCTTCCAAGAGTGATCTTGGAATGAAGAAAGGCGGCTCCTGCAAGGGCTACAAGAAGGGCGGTTCGATCGACGGAGTCGCTAGAAAGGGCCACACCAAAGGGAAAATGGTCTAAATGGACGGCTGGCAGGATCAGAACACAGGCATGGGCGGCACCGGTTGGATGCCGTTGTACATGATGGGCGGCCAGACGGGACCGGGACAGGCACAGCCTTCTCAACCTCAGATGGGCCCCAATAGTTCTGCTCCGCCCTTGGGCGCCTCATCTCCGGGTCAAGGCGCCCCTCAATTTCAGGGTCCCGGCGTACCGCCGCAGTTCCCTAATGCCCAGCAGACGATGTATGGCTATGGTCAGGGCGCGAGCTCTGCGCCTCCGGGTATTCAGTCTATGGGCTCCTCTGTGCAGGGCGTGCCGGCTCCTCAGCTCCCGCAGGGTACCGGACAGGGTTTCACTCAGGGTTATGGCAAGCCGCTCTCGATGAGCAATTTCCTGCCCCAGCAGGGACGCCAGATTATGGGCAACCCGACGAGCACTTTTGTCGGACAGGGCGGCATTGCTTCAGCTTTGAGCGGAGGTCAATATGACTAAGTCACCTGCATGGCAGCGATCAGAGGGCAAGGATCCCAAAGGCGGTCTGAACGCGAAAGGTCGCGCTTCTGCTAAGAAGCAGGGGATGAACCTGAAACCGCCAGCCCCAAACCCCAAGACCAAGGAAGACGCAGGCCGACGCAAGTCATTCTGCGCCCGAATGTCAGGTATGAAAAAGAAACTCACGAGCAGCAAGACTGCGAATGACCCAAATAGCCGCATCAACAAATCGTTGAAGGCGTGGAACTGCTGAGGTAACGACAATGACGATGCAATATGATGTAAAAGCCGCGCACATAAGTGTTTCTGGAATTATCCTAAGTGGGCGTGCGAGACTGAAGCAGTTTACATTTGCCGGTACGGGTGGTCAGAACGGTAGGCTCGTGGCTTTTGACTGTTTATCAGCGCCAACCGCCGCTACTTATGCTCAATCAGGCACCAACACTGTTACGGTAACTAGCACCGCGCACGGATTGTCTACGGGTGCGACAGTTGGTATTTCATACGCATCTACTACCGGCGGCTCTGCTACGGACGGCAACTACACTATTACGGTGACGGGTGCTAACACCTTCACGATTACCGATCCGAATAGCAACACGCTCAGCGGATCACCCCCTGCTTGTCAATATGTTTCAGGCAGCAATCGCTGGATCACTACCTACGAAACTTTGACAGGATCTACGGCTACCTCAAGTGTGAATGTCCCCGGTGAAGGCCTTTTGGCTGCTAACGGCATCTACGTATACATGCTGAATATCGGTTTCGTAACCATCCATTACGGTTAAGCCATGACCACCTCAGGCGTCGCAGTTTGGAACCCGGACATAGCCGAAATTATTGAAGAGGCTTACGAGCGCGCGGGCGTAGAAATTCGCACGGGTTATCAGTTTCGAACGGCACGGCGCAGCCTCAACATCCTGTTTCAGGAGTGGGCCAACCGAGGGATCAACCTGTGGACGGTGACAGCGGATCAAATTCCTCTGGTGCAGGGACAGGGAACCTATGACCTTCCTGATGACTGCGTCGACATCATTGAGCATGTCATTCGCCAGAACGAAGGCAGCCAGTACAATCAGACCGATCTGATCATTCCGCGCATTGCGCTTCCGACGTGGGCGGCTATCCCCAATAAGTTGGCCACCGGCCGACCGGTGCAGGTATACGTCAACCGTCAGGCGCCAACGCCTCAGATCAATATCTGGCCGACTCCGAACCAGTCCGGGTACATTTTCTACTATTGGTATCTCCGTCGCATCGACGACGCCGGGCAAGCGGGTTCTAACACCGTTGAGCTTCCATTCCGTTTTGTGCCGGCCATCATTGCAGGGTTGGCCTATTACGTCTCTCTGAAGAACCCTGACGGGGATCCGAACAGAATCAGCATGCTCAAGCAGATGTACGACGAAGCATGGGATCAGGCGGCTCGAGAAGATCGCGATAAGTCCCCGGTACGGTTTGTCCCGCTGGCAGGCTATCTGACGGGCGGCTGGTAATGGCGGTCCGGTTCGCTTCCTACAAGCGAGCCTTCGGCTTCTGCGATAAATGTGCGCAGAGGTATGACCTGCGCAAGCTTCGGAAATACTACATCATGGGGAAGTTGATCAACTCCAAGGTGTGCCCCGAGTGTTGGGATCCTGATCACCCGCAGAACTGGGTGGGTATCATTGGCTCTCAGAAAGTTTCGAACGATCCGCAGGCCCTGCGCGAGCCTAGGCCGGATACGAACAGAAATGATAGCTGCTCAAATTTCGCGTACAATCCTGTGGCATCTCAACAGGTTAGTAATACCTTGAACAATGTGAGAATCACGGAGTTCACCACTGTAGTCCCCGGCGTCGTGATCGTTCCTCCGCTTCCGGGTAACGCCATTTTGTGAGGCACATAATGAAGCATGATGATATCGCTGAAGACAAGAAACTGATCAAGCAGACTGTAAAGAAGTCAGCTCTGAAGGGCATGAAGAAAGGCGGACCGACTTCCATGGATATGAAGAAGTATGGTCGTAATTTGGCTCGTGCAATGAACCAAAAGGGGTCTAGCCGTGGCAAGTAAAATCGAAAATAAGCCGGCTTCGGCGTACTCTAAGCGAGGGCTCATTCCTAATACCGCTGGGTACCCAAACAATATCGCATCGACGCAGACTGTCAAGGTCCGTGGCACGGGTGCACAGACTAAGGCTACGAAGTGCAGCACTAAACTGGGCTAAGCATGACCTCTTACGACATTACGACTTACGCAGGACTCGTTAACGCAATTCAGGCTTTCACGGAAGTCGATGAACCCACGTTCATCGACAACATCCCGACGTTTGTTCAGGATGTGGAGCGGCTCGTTAACAACACCGTCCAGCTTCCTGCGTTTCGTAAAAATGTCACAGGCACAGCCACAGCTTCTTTTCCTTACTTGACACTACCTGATGACTTCCTAGCGACCTTCTCGGTCGCAGTGATGGATGCAGGGGACACTCAGCTCGACGGTTATCGCTATTTGCTCAACAAGGATGTGAATTACATTCGAGAGGCTTATCCTTATCCGGGAGTGGTAGGAACGCCGGAATACTATTCCATCTTTGATGCCAACACGTTCATTTTGGGTCCGACACCGGATGTGAACTACGACATCGAGCTGCATTACTTTGCCTATCCTGAGTCAATCGTCACCGCAGGGTCTACGTGGCTGAGTAATAACTTTCCGAACGTGCTTTTGTATGGTGCTTTGGCTGAGAGTTACATCTTCCTTAAGGGCGAAGCGGATCTGATTCAGACCTATCAGTCTAAATTCCAAGAAGCTATGGGTCCGTTGAAACAGCTGGGTGATGGTAAGGATCGTCAAGATAACTACCGCGTCGTGCAAGTCAGAGATCGTATCGTATGATCACACAGTGCCTAACCGCCAGCTTCAAACAAGAGCTTCTCGAGGGGATTCACAACTTCTCCGCTGTAGGGGGAGATACGTTCAAGCTCGCGCTTTATACGGACTCGGCAAATCTGGATTCTTCAACGCTGATCTATACGTCGCTTAATGAAGTTGTGGGTACCGGGTACACCGCGGGTGGTGGCACGCTGACGGGTCTTGGGGTTACGCTCTCAGGCACTACGGCCTACACAAGCTGGCAGGATTTTACGTGGTCCAATTCCACGCTGACGACTGCGGGTGCGTTGATATACAATGCGTCTAAGGGTAACCGCTCCGTGGCGGTTCTGAATTTTGGTGGCTCCTACTCAACCAGCGCGGCCCCATTCACGGTAACTTTCCCGGCAAACACCAGCACGACAGCGCCGGTCATTATTTATTGATGAGGTCAGTATGAGTAACGAACTTTCAAATTTTGGTGACCACGCTGAAGTCTCTATGCAGGCCAACGCGGTTGTTCCTGAAGGCATGGGTATAGAAGGCTCTTGGCATGTTGAGTGCCATGATAAGGATGGCAACCTGAAGTGGACTGAAGAATTCCCCAATCTCGTCGTTGCCGCAGGTAAAGAACTCCTGCTCAATACGTTGCTTCGCACCTCGGGAACGTATACTACGGTAGGCCCGTTCTTGGGTCTGACTAAGGTCAGCCTGACCCCGGCAGCGACAGATACTATGACCACGCTGGTTACGACCAATGCGGCTGAATTCACCAACTATACGGTGGGCGGCTCTGCGGTTCGCGGTACGGCAGTTTTTGCTGCGGCTACTTCTACAGGCACCACGCCTTCCAACGTGACTTCATCCACGGCTACGGCTATCACCTACACCATCACGGGCGCAGGCGGTACGGTCTACGGATGCTTCTTGGTCACGGGTACGGGTGCTGTAAACACTCAGAGCTCAACGGCTGGCGTTCTGTATTCTGAAGGCAACTTTAGTGTAGCCAAGGTTACGACCGCTGGAGACACCGTCAGTTGCACGTATTCGACCTCCGCTACGTCATAATAGAGCTTTTGCTATAGGAGCCTCCAATGGCATTGGTGGTTAGTGACCGCATCCAAGAAACCTCCAGCACCGCTGGAACGGGAACACTTACCCTGTCGGGCGCGGTCACGGGGTACAAAACCTTCAGCACCGGAATCGGTAACGGGAACACCACCTATTACACGATCTTTGATTCTACGGCGAATGTCTGGGAAGTAGGACTCGGCACTGTCGGTGCCGGGACGCTCTCGCGGGATACGGTCCTCTCCAATTCCTCCAATACGACCGCGCTGATTAGCTTCGCTGGTAACACAATCAATGTCTGGTGTGACTATCCTGCTACGCGCTCTGTCATTCAGGATGCAAGTCTTAACGGTACGGCTCCGCAGATCCGGGCTTCTAATGGTTTGCTCGTCAACTCAGCAACGGTAAGCGCCAACTATACGCTGGCTACGGGGGATAATGCTGTTTCTGCAGGTCCGGTTACTATTTCTTCCGGTGTTACGGTCACGGTCAGTTCAGGCAGCATTTGGGTGGTGGTGTAATGGCTATAACGCTTGATGGGAATAGTAATGTCAGCCTGCTTTTTAGTTCAGGTGGTAGGGTCACGGGTGACTTCACTAATGCGACATTGCTCAGTCGAGCGATGTTCCAAACCTCCACAGCCAATAGCACCACGGGGATTTACGCACTCCCTAGCGGGACGGCTACGGCAGCATCTTGGCAAGCAACTAACGCGGCTGATCCTACCAACGCAAGCAAAGTTCTAATTGCTACCAACGGCTCGACGGATTGCCAGCTAGTCTCTGGTCGTAACGGTACGGGTACGTACCTGCCTTTGACGTTTTACACCAATGGCTCCGAACAGATGCGCCTCGACTCCTCCGGCAACCTTGGCTTGGGTGTTACGCCGAGTACATGGAGCAGTAGCGGAAAAGCCATACAGACCCCGGCATATTCCCTGCTTGGTTATAGCACTACCATCATGCACCTGTATCAAAATGGGTACTTGAATGCTAGTGGCAATGATACTTATGTGAACACAGCCGCCGCCAGTTTGTATCGAATGAGCGGAGCGCAACACACTTGGTACAACGCCCCCTCTGGCACAGCAGGAAACGCAATCTCGTGGACTCAGGCGATGACGCTGGATGCGAGTGGGAATTTGTTGGTTGGGACGACGAGTAACAACGGAATTTTTACCCTGTCAAGCGGATCGAATAACGCTAACATGGGTAGCTTTACTTGCACAAACACGAGCGGGCCAAACTATATCCTATCTTTGCAAAGCAACGCCAGCGCAGCTAATACAGTGGCATTTATAAGAGCGTTTAATAATACCTCAACACTTTGTTTTAATGTGGGAGGTAGTGGCAACGTAACCAACACCAACAACAGCTACGGCGCAATTTCAGACCGAAGTCTTAAAGAAAATATTGTTGACGCCACGCCCAAGCTGCAAGACTTGCTTGCCGTAAAAATCAGAAACTTCAATATCAAGGGCGATTCAGCAAAGCAAATTGGTGTTGTGGCGCAGGAGCTTGAGGAAGTGTTCCCTAGCATGATCGAAGAAAATGCTGATGGGCTAAAAGGCGTTAAGTATTCGGTGTTCGTCCCTATCCTCGTCAAAGCCATTCAAGAGCTTGCCGCAGAACTCAACGAACTCAAAGCAAAGGTAAACGCATGACGCTCGACGTAACTCTTGAAGAAGCACAGGATATCGTGAAAGTTCTCGCGCAGCTTCCGACTTCATCGGGGGCGTATCCTTTGTTTGAAAAACTGAGACAGCAGGTTGAAGCTGAAATGAAGGAACAGGAAAATGTCGGGTAACATCAAGCTCAACACCCCCAGCAACGGATCGGTAACGATCTCAACGCCAGATACGGCGTCTGCTGTCACGGTCACTATCCCTGCGGCAACGGACACGGCTACGCTGAACACTCAAGCTCAGACGCTGACAAACAAGACGCTGACAGCGGCGGGGGCAAATTCAATCGAAGCCACCTCCGGTCCTACAAGCACTCAGCTTGCCGGCAACAGAAACAAGATCATCAACGGCGCGATGATGATCGACCAGCGGAATGCTGGGGCCAGTTTTACCGTTACTGGCAGTAATTACACTCTTGATCGTTGGTTGGCTTATGCTTCTGTCACCTCCAAATATTCGGTACAACAATCAAGCACAGCACCAGCTGGTTTCGCAAAATCGTTAGTGGCAACATCTTTGTCAGCCTATAGTGTTGGATCGAGTGAGATATTTAGCCTTAATCAAATTATTGAGGGGTATAACGTAGCAGATTTTGGATTTGGCACTGCAAATGCAAAAACGTTTACTGTTTCGTTCTGGGCACAGTCCAGTCTTACAGGAACATTTACTGCGTTTTTTGCTAATAGTGATCAAAGCCGCTGGTACACTGCCCCAGTAGTAATAAACACAGCAAACACATGGACATACTTTTCCATCACCGTTCCTGGTGACACTGCTGGAACTTGGCTTACGGATACCAACAAAGGAATGTATGTTTCAATCAATTTATCTGTTGGATCTACGTATCAAGGAGCCGCTTCTTCTGGTTGGTCTGGTGCGTCTATTAAATACGGAATCACAGGTCAACAGTCTCTTGTTGGAACCAACGGCGCAACCTTCTACATCACCGGAGTCCAGCTAGAAAAAGGCGCTACGGCCACACCGTTTGAGAATCGTCTTTACGGCACTGAGTTGGCGTTGTGTCAGAGGTATTTTGTAAAACTATATGAACCGCCAATGCGTGGAGTAGCCACAGGCTACTCCACGCATTGGCGGTTCATATAGTTTTACAAAATACCTCTGACACAACGCCAACTC
>Ga0208500_1000363_pt1 | contig 12230 bp, 10 predicted proteins | sample CryBogCBE17Sep08_FD_184568 | JGI IMG/M metagenome (GOLD analysis project Ga0208500, IMG submission 184568) | Freshwater microbial communities from Crystal Bog, Wisconsin, USA - CBE17Sep08 (SPAdes) | ecosystem: Environmental > Aquatic > Freshwater > Lake | place: Crystal Bog, Wisconsin, USA...
AGTCCAACGAATCCGAATTCGGTTATATCCAAGAGTACAACCCAAACGGCTGTGCAACCTGTGGATGTTCCACAAAACCCTGTTATTGTGAGTACCCCATCAAGCTCAACAACAACATCACCGAGCACAAGCTCAAGTAATACCTCAAGTAGCTCAAACACTACTACCACAGTTCAAACAACTGTACCAAAAGGCAAAGAAATAGTGCCTGGTTTTGGCATTGTAATGAGTATGCAAATGCTCAATGCAGGCTATAACATGCAACAACAACAGTTAACTGAATATATAACTTTAATACAGGAACAAGAATATGGAAAACAACAAGACTTTCTCATTGACTTTATCACCTCAAATGATACTGGGGATAATCTTGACCGCATTGCCGATTATAGGTGGCGGAGCTTACTTGGCAATAACCCGTTACAACGAAATGGTTTCAACGATTGAATCTGTTAAAGGTTTGGAGGATATTCAAACCCGCATTAACACATTAGAAGTTCAATCTAAATCACAACAAGAACGTATTGCATCATTACAAGATACCTCTGTCAGAATGCAAGAAAAATCATCTGATGCACTAGCAACTTCAAGAGAAGCTATTGCTATGGCAAAAGGTAATACACAAGAAGTTAATGCTGCCATTACTTCAATGAATGAGCAAATGAAAGCATTACGTAAGGCCACAATAAATCCTTTAGGAAACTAATATGAATAAACTCATTAAAGACATCTTAACTGAAGACGATAATCAAACATTTTGTATTGCTAGATTTGTAGCAATTGTAGCTGTACTCACATTTTCAGCATGTGCATTGGTTCATGTATTTCATGGATCATCATTTGACTTTTCACAATTAGGCATTGGATTTGGTTCAGTGTTAAGTGGAAGTGGTGTAGCTATTGGTGCTAAAGCAGCAACACAAAAAGATAAAGAATGATCCTTCTATATATTAGACTTGCATTCTTTGGTATAGCTATCACAGGTGCAGCTATAGGTGGATGGTATGTAGAACATCTACGATTTGTAGCATTTAAGACTGATGTTGAAGCTCAAGGAAAAATCCAAGAAGAACACAACAAAGTCGTATTAGCTCAACAAAAAGAAATAACAACAAAGGTAACAGACAACTATGAAAAAAAGCTTAATTCTCTTCACGCTTATTATGACGGGATGCACAAGCCTAGTTCCAGTGGCAGTGCAGTGTCCGACACCAGCAACACCTTCAGACTCCCTAATGGCTCAACCAAAGACTATTTATCTATTACCAGAGACTGTGCAGACGAGACAGAACACGTCATCAGCCTCCAAGAATTCATCAACCTCCAATTAGGTGTTAAATGAACGAATCTCAATTACAAGAGCTTGGTATAGACTTAAAATGGCTTGACCCTATCAATCAAGCACTTAAAAAATATGCTTTAGATTCTAATAGACGTATTGCTGCATTTATTGGTCAATGCCAACATGAATCTGGTAACTTTAAGTTTGTAAAAGAAAACCTTAATTATAGTGCTGAATCACTTATGAAAACATGGCCTAGTCGTTTTCCTGATCTTGATACAGCGAATCAATATGCCCATAATCAAGAAAAGATTGCTAATAAAGTTTATGCAGGACGTATGGGTAACACGGAGGATGGAGATGGATTCAAATACATTGGTCGTGGTGTTATACAAATCACTGGTAAAGATAATTACAAGAATTGTGGAGAAGCATTGGGCTTGGATCTTTTGGATAATCCTGACCTTATTTCTGAACCTACTGGGGCTGTATTGTCTGCTGGCTGGTTCTGGAACAAACATGGGCTAAACATTTTAGCTGATGCACAAGACTACACAAATATGACAAAACGCATTAATGGCGGTATACTTGGCCTTGATGATCGTGTTATGAAAATTAATAAGGTATTAGACGTACTAGAATAATATGCCATTACAAAAACTCACATATAGACCAGGCGTTAACCGAGAAGGTACTGATTACAGTAACGAAGGTGGATTTTATCTTTCTGATAAAGTTCGTTTTAGATCAGGTCTTCCAGAAAAAATTGGTGGCTGGGTTCAGGTTAATCCAAGCCAATATGTAGGCGTTTGCCGTGCTTTATGGTCATGGATTAATCTTAACGGACTTTCAAGCTATATTGGCGTAGGAACTAGCTCTAAGTATTATATTTACTTTGGTGGTACTTATAATGACATTACACCTATATCCTATACAAGTTCACTCACAGCAGCTATTGCTACTGTTGCTTCTTCATATGTGTTAACTATTACAGATGGTAATTATTCACCTAACGTAGGTGATTATGTTCTTCTTTCAGCCACATCAAATGTAGGCGGTATTAACATTGCTACTTCTGGTATTAATGCTAATAACGAATATATCGTTGCATCTGTTTTAAATGCTACTCAATACACAGTCACTTCATCTAATGCGGCTTCTTCTACGGCCACAGGTGGAGGCACAGTCACGGCTCAATATGAATATCCTGTAGGGCTAGTTACAGAAACAGTAGGCACGGGATGGGGATCAGGCCCATGGGGTGGAGATACTACATCACCTGTTTTAATGAGTGCTAATCCAATTACGACCACTGCATCTAGTTCTACAGTCACTATTGCTTTCCCAAATACTTTTATTGTCAATGCAACCGCTTTAGTCGTAGGTCAACAATATCAAATTGTAGCGTCTGGCACAACAAACTGGACATCTATTGGTGCATCTTCAACAGCAGTAGGCACCGTCTTTACTGCTACTAATGTTGGTACAGGTTCAGGCACCGCAGCTATAGTTACCGTAGCATTGAGTGGAGCAGCTTCTGTAGGAGGCGTTCCTGCCGCTGTACTTAATAATACATTCCAAATATCCAACATATCAGCTGCTGGATTTACAATTACTTTACCTAATTCATACAAAGCCACATCATCAGCTACAGGTGGTGGATCTTCTGTTTATATTAATGTGCAAGAAGGATCTCGTGGTTGGGGCACAGGTTATACATCTGGTATAGCTCTACAATTAAGACTTTGGACAAATGATAACTATGGTGCAGACTTAGCCATAGCACCTCGTGGTGGACCTATTTACTATTGGGTAGCTGCAAATGGCGTATCTACTCGTGCTGTAGCTTTAAGTAGCTTAGCATCTAATTCTACTGTACCTGGAACATCTTATACCTATCAACAGTTTGTTCCATTAGAAACTAATCAAATTTTATCAGCTCCTATCCAACAATTCTTAATTGCTATGGGTGCTAATTCTTATAACCCATCAAACCCAAACACAGCATTCAATCCCATGCTTGTACGTTGGTCAGATCAAGCTAACCAATTTACTTGGGTACCAAGCACCACAAATCAATCTGGTGAGTTCCAATTGACGAATGGTTCTTACATTATGCAATCTCAAACTACACGTCAAGAAATATTGATTTGGACTGATTCTTGTCTTTACTCTATGCAGTATATTGGATTCCCTTATGTTTGGTCATTCCAAGTATTGATGGATAATATTTCTATCATGTCACCTAATTCAGCAGTCACAGTTAATAACGTAACTTATTGGATGGGTAAAGATAAGTTCTATATGTATAACGGTACTGTTTCCACATTACCATGTTCATTACGTCAGTATGTATTTGATGACATCAATACTAACCAATCATTCCAAGTCTTTTCTGGATCTAATGAGGGCTATAACGAAGTTTGGTGGTTCTATGTAAGTAACTCAAGTGGTTCAAATCAAATTGACAAATATGTGATTTACAACTATTTAGATAAGGTTTGGACATATGGAACAATGGCTCGTACTGCATGGTTACAATATGGTATTAACCCATACCCAGTAGCAGCAGATTATAATAATAGGCTTCTTTATCATGAGGTTGGTACAGATGATGTTTCAACATCAAGCCCACAACCTATTACTTCTTACATACAGTCTTCTGATTTTGGTATTGATGCTGGAGACCATTTAGGCTTTGTATGGCGTATGTTACCTGATGTAAACTTTAACGGATCTACAGTCAATAATCCGTCTGTCACCATGACCTTATATGGCCGTCAAAATTCAGGTGCTACTGTAGTTACTTCAGATGTTGATTCTGTGATAAGTGCAAATAACTATACATCAGTTGCAGAATATCCAATTCAACAATTTAGTGGTGAAGTTTACACACGTATACGTGCTCGTCAAATGGCATTTAATATTACATCCACAGGACTAGGTGTAGCATGGCAACTTGGTGTGCCTCGTATTGATGTTAAACCAGATGGTAGAAGATAATGGCTTTTGATAACAAATTAATTCCGACTATTGCACCTAACTTACCGTTAGCACCACCAGAATACAGTGCATTAACACAAGATAAGTTCTCTAACGCATTACGTCTTTACTTTAATACAATAGATAGCTTTACTCGTGCAGTGGTAGTTCCAGCATCTGGAACGACTGCAAATAGGCCTAATAAAGGTCTTTCTATCGGACAAACATACTTTGATATCACTTTAGGTATCCCAATCTGGTATAACGGCACAAATTGGGTGAATTCTAGTGGCACAACTGTGTAAAACCCTGTAAAATATTATATAATGGTGAAATTATGAGTCTACATTTAGCAGCCCAACATTTACAATCCCAAGGTCGTGGAGATGATGACCACTTAGTCCATATGACGACTGGGGAATTACACGCCCTTAATGAACTTGCTAAAGCTCATGGACATTCACTAACTGTTAATCCTAAAACAGGACTTCCAGAAGCTGGATTCTTAAGTGCTATTTTACCAATGGCATTAGGTGCTTTAGGTGCAGTGACTCTTGACCCTGCTTTAGTAGACGCTGGTTTAACAGCATCACAAGCTGGATTATTAACATCTGCTGCTATTGGTCTTGGTGACTATGCTATAACAGGATCTTTAGGACAAGGCATTATGGCTGGTTTTGGTGCTTATAGCGGTGGTCAATTAGGTTCAGATCTTAGTAATTTTGGAGCAGCTCCAGTAGAAACTCCACCACCTACATCTACACCAGCTCTTGATCCAACTACAGGTCAACCTGTTTTAACTCCTGATGCACAACCACAGATCGCACCAAACTACAATACAACACCACAAGGGCTTCCTTCTGCAACACCGACTGCTACACCTACTGCAGGTCCAAATACACCTAGTTTAAATAGATTGGGTTCTGGAATTGTAAACGCTGTAACGCACCCAGGAGACTTTTTATCTTCTGGACCAGGTGTTGGAATGGACGTATTAAAATCATTAGCTCCTGCAGCTTTGGCTGGTTTACAAGGATTATCTTCTTCACAAACAAGTGGTCCTGTAGCTACTCAATCAAGCGTGCCTTCTGCTAATCAATTAAAATATAATTCGCCTAATTTTCAACCCATGCTCCCAGCACAACCCAATCCAGCATATCAAGCTACTTATGCTAATTATGCTGCAAGTCCTTATAATCCATATGCAGCTAAAAAAGGTGGACTTATGGATGTGCATAAATATGCTGATGCTGGAGAAACAGATTTAAGTGACATTGCACCATCAAGTAAAAAAGATGTATTAGCAGCAGAAAAAACAGCTATTGAAGATATTAACAAAGGTGCTGGAATGTTTAAACGGACTGCTAAAGAAATGCCTAAGGTTGAATCTACAGTTTATGTAGACAAAAATCCAAATACTGCTAATCTTAGTGCAGATCAAGCTGCTGCATACCTTGCATCAGCTAATGCAATAACAGCACAAATGCCATCAAGTTATTTTGCAGGTATGCAAAAATTCCCAACTTTAGGTGCTATTAATACAAACCCCATCATTCCAAGTCAATATGCACATGGTGGTGAATTACACGGACTACCTGATTACCATTTAGGTGATTATTCAGATGGTGGAAGACTTTTAAAAGGACCTGGTGATGGTGTATCAGATTCTATTCCTGCAACGATTGGTCATAAACAACCAGCTCGTTTAGCAGAAGGTGAATTTGTAATACCAGCTAGGATTGTTTCAGAACTTGGTAACGGCTCAACAGATGCTGGAGCTAAACGTTTATATGCTATGATGGATCGTATTAAAGCTAAACGTGCTAAAGCAAAAGATATTGCAGCCGATACTAAAGCTTATAAATTACTGCCCGCTTAAGGAAAAATTATGGGAAGCTCATCTCCACCATCATCAAATCAAGTTTATTATGATTCCTCTAAAGGTCAATATTATACTCAAAGCCAACCAAATCCTCTTGGCGGATTAGTTCCAGGATTTGGAAATACTTTTGGAACATCGGGTGATTCACCTGGTAGAAATTATATAGGATCCGCATCACCTAATTTAAATGCTACATCACCATCAAGCATTAATATCACGCAACCTACAACAACACCTCAACCTAATCCTTACCAACCAAATTATGGAACACTTGGTGCAAATACAGGCACAGCAAGTGGCATAGCTGGTATTATTACTAACTTGGTAAATTCAGGTGCATTTCAAAATTACCAAACTAATCCATACGCTCCACAAGGATCTAATAATCCAGTGAATGTTCCATATGGTAATCAACAACAACCTATGTTTAATATGGGTCAAGTGAATCCATATGGCGGAAGCTTTGGCCAATGGAGTCCATACGGAAATACATATGGTGGATTTAATCAATATGGTAATGGCTTTGGTGGTTGGAATCCAAACAACACAACCGCTGGTCAAACAAGTAATGTAGCACCTCCACCTAATACAACAGGACCTGATGCTTTAAGTCAACTTAATATGATGTCAGGACAAACGCCTCCACCAAACGCATGATAGTTTACGAAGACGTTGACGGAACGCAATTTAAAGAAGAATTCATGAGAGTTCTTCCAGCTCATTATGAAGAGCTATGCGTAAGTAAAGAATTTCCATTTGATCCTGATTGGGATTCTTATGATCGTTTTGCACAAGCAGGAATGTTAAGAACGATTACAGTAAGAAATGATGGTGAACTTATAGGTTATATGGCTTTTTTCATACAATCTAATCCTCATTACAAATCTTGTAAGATGGCTTATGAAGATGTGTATTACTTAAAGCCAGAATACAGAAAAGGTCGTGTTGGAATCAAGATGTTTCAATATGCAGAAGAAGCGTTAAAACGCATAGGCGTTAATCGTATGTTAATTCATACAAAAGTCCATTTGGATAATTCAAGGTTATTAGAATATTTAGGTTATAAATTCACAGATAAGATATACACAAAGACAATTCAAGGATAGATTATGAAGTTATTTGGCATAGACGTAGGACATGGAAACTCATTAAAAGATAAGCTTTATTGGCTTGTCAATGGTTTCATGACAAACATGGGCTTTGTGCTATGGGGAGGATCTCCACCACCAGCATCTGCTCCTACACAAACTACGGTGATGAATACCAATATTCCTGACTATGCACAGCCATATGTTATGAATATGCTTAATGCTGCTCAAGCACAAGTATATAATCCATCTGGTACAGGCTTTAATGCTTATACGCCATACAGTAATAATCCTGCAAACTACGTAGCTGGTTTCTCACCATTACAACAACAAGCACAATCTTCTGCTGCTAATCTTCAAGTACCTGGTGCTTATAATCAAGCGATGGGTCAAACCATGGGTGTAAATAGACAGCTTGGTGGATTAGGTCAACAAATGGGTATGACTGGTCAAAATTACGCAAACCAAGCAACTAACCCAGCTTCTGTTAATGCTTATATGAATCCCTACATTCAGGCTTCATTAGCACCTCAACTTCAATTAGCTAATCAGCAATATGGTATAGCAGGTCAACAAGAACAAAGCGGTGCAACTCAAGCAGGTGCCTTTGGTGGATCACGTGAAGCACTTATGAATTCACTTAATGCACAAAACCAAATGTTAGCTCAAAATCAATTGATCTCACAAGGTTACAATACTGCATTCCAAAATGCACAACAAGCACAACAATTTGGTGCCAACTTAGGCCTTCAAGGTCAACAAGCTCAAGCTCAAGCACTTGCTTCACAAATGGCTGGTGCAAATCAATTGGCAGGTCTTGGTGGTCAAGAATTGGCTGCTCAACAAAGTATTCTTGGCACTCAAGCCCAACAAGGTGCTCAACAACAAACACAACAACAAAACATTATCAACCAAGCTATTCAAAACTACGCTACAGCACAACAATATCCATACATGCAATTGGGTGTACTTAACTCTATGTTACGTGGTTTACCAATGCAACAATCTACAACGTCTATGTACCAAGCTCCTCCAAGCCTTATTTCACAAGCTGCTGGTTTAGGTACTGCTGGTATTGGTTTAGCTGGTATGGCTAATGCTACTGGAATTTTAAAAGCTAAAGGTGGAGTTATTAAAGCTAAAGAAGGCGGTGTAATGAAAGCTGCTGGTGGTATTCCTATGAGTATGTTTTCACCAGAACAGCTTAATGCAGTAGAACAAAGTCAATATGCTAGTCCTTTAGCTAAATTAGTAGCTAGTGGCTATCAACAAGAAGATCAAAGATTGCAAAATAATCCTATTGCTGTTAAAGCTGCTTTAAGTCCCCCAATGCCAATTCCTCAAAGAACGGGTGTTGATCAAATTGCAACGCCTCCAGCTATGACAAAAATGGCAGGTGGTGGTTTATTAGCATTTGCTGCTGGTGATGTTACTCCCCCAGTAGATAATACTACAAACTTTAAACTAAGCGATCAGCAATCTTATGATCTTACACATCCTTCATCAAAAAATGTAGATAGCCCAGAATTGAAAATATTTGGTCAAAAGGTTGATCCAGAGCTTAGATTATTTGGTTATCCAATGAATGAAGCTGCTAAAAAAGCCGATAAAGAATCTGAAGCAAATATGGTTCCATTAAATAATTCAATTGTTGGTAATGAAGCAAATAGAATGTTTGATCTATCAAGATTTAATTCAACTAAACCAGTTGCTTCTGCTACTGATACTCCTGGAACTTATGAAAATTTTATAAAAGAAAATACACCTAAAGCACCTGTTGTTGGTTCACAAAATGCCTTAGTAAAAACTGTAAATCCTAATGTAGTAAAAGAAGCTAATCCAGTGGCTGAAGCTGCTCCTTCTGAGTATGATGACCTTAAAAAAGAACTTTTTGCTCAATGGAAAAATCCAAGTTCCAAAACTTCAGAAGATATTAAAGCACAATTAGCTTCTGTAAACAAACGTATAGCAGAGCGTGAAGCAATTGCTCCTTATGAATCATTAGCAAGAGCTGGATTTGGTATTATGGCAGGAACATCTCCATATGCTTTAGTGAATATTGGTGCAGGTGCTCCATCTGGTCTTGAAGCTTATGAGAAATCAAAAGCAGCTACTGCTGAAGATCAAAACCTTATTGACAAATACACCATTGCAGGTCAACAAGCTGATGAAGCTCGTCATCAACAAGTTGGTCTTAACTTACTTAAGATTGGTGAAATGGAACAAGCTAAAAAGAATGAGCTTGCAACTAAACTTCTTGCAATGCAGGAAGCACAATCAAGATTTGCAGAAAGTCAAGCTACAAAAAATATGTTAGCTGGATTTAAAGTAGATTCTGCAAGAGCTGACAAAGCAAGTCAAGTCAATACAGCAATTAGTACCTATGATAATGCTTTAAAAGAACTTAATAGAGTTAGAAATCATCCAGGAAGATTTAATGGAGCTAGTCTTGGTAATGTTCAATCAAAAGTTCCATTCTTTGCTTCAGATGCTAAAGACTTTGCTACATCACTTGAGGGTGTTAGAAATGCACAGTTTATGTCTGGTGTTCAATCTCTTAAAGGATCTAATATTGGTCGTATCTTGGCTTCTGAAGTTCCTAAAATTCAAGGTGCAACTGGTATACTAGATACAAAACTAAGCAGTGAAGAAATGGACAGACAATTTGATAGAGTGGCAGCTCAAATTCAACAATCTAAAGAAAGAGCAATTCGTACAGGCTACCATTATGGTCTTGCACCTGAAGATATGGGAATACAACAATGACCGAACAATTATCTCCTGAAGAATTACAACGCATACATGATGAAATAAGTGGTGCAGCAGGCCCATCTGTATCATCGGCAATAGTTAACGCAGAACCTTCTTTCACTCAAACACACCCATTAACTATGGCGGCTATTAGTGGTGAATTAGAGCCTGTTGCTGGTCTTGCTCAATGGATTGGCATACATGAACCTGCTAGATACTTACATGGAATAGAACAAGAAGCAAGGGCTACAGGTAGGCCAGGTGTTGGTGCTGCAAAAATGGCTGGTGAACTTGGCAGCCTTTTACTTGGAGGTGAATTGTCTCAAGGAGCTAAATACGCTGCTGAAACTAATCCTTTAATGACAGGTGCTATTACAGGTGGAGTAACTTCTGCCGTTATGCCTACAGAAATGAAAGAAGGCGAAAATTACAGCGACTTTTTAAAACATAAAGCTACAGATATAGCTGAAGGTGCTGCTTTAGGCGGTGCTTTTGGTAAAGGATCACAATTACTTTTTGCTCCAATTGTAGGTAAAAAAGTACAGGCACTTAAAGATATAGGTATGACACAGTTCACTCCTGGTCAATTATTAAGTGATGTTCCTCTTATTGGTCCATGGATTCGTGGAGGAGAAGAAACATTGTCTAGTGTTCCATTTCTTGGTGACCTTATAAGGGGTGGTAGACAAAACGCTGTTGAAGATTTTAATAAAGCTATAGCAAATCATGTATTAAGCCCAATGAGAGAAGCAACAAACCAATCTACCAAAGTAGGTCATGAATTAGCTGATGAAGTTTATAATAAAGTAACTAATGCCTACAATGAAATTGCACCTGAACTGCAATTAAATGCAAAGTTTAAAAATCCAGAAACTAAACAAACAACATTAGCTACACTTAATAACGCATTAAAAGATATTACTTCTAATTTAACTCCAGAAGATGCTAGATCAGTAACATCAGCTTATAAAAAGTTTATCATTGATCCTCTTAAATCAGATTTAACTATGGATGGAGTCAAATTTAGACAGGCTGAAAGTAACTTAGGTAAAGCAGCATACTCTTCATATAGAAAAGGCAATACTGATATGGGAGGAGCCTTTAGAGAATTACAATCACATCTTCGTGGCGTATTAGCAGAACAAAATCCAGACAAAGCTGCAGAACTTTCTGGCATACACGAATCGTTTAAACGTTGGCTTAGATTAGAAAAAGCTGCCTCTAAAAGAGGAACTGAAGCTGGTGTATTTGATCCAGCACAATTTGCAAGTGCAGTAGAATCTCTTGGTGGGAAAAATGCTACAGCTAGAGGTAAAGCATTAATGCAAGAGCAAGCTGATGCAGCTGAAGCCATATTGGGTAAAAAGGTGCCTGATAGTGGAACTGCAAGAAGACTTATGTCAGCAACTTTACTTGCTGGTGGACCATCCATGTTAGCTGGAATACCTATGGGACCTACTTTAGCTGCCTTACCTGCTTATAGTAAATTAGGTATGAAGTATTTGACAAAGTTTGCTACAGAAAGACCTAAGTTTGATATTTTTGGTAAGAAAATTGATATGAGAGAATTATCACCTCAAATTCAAACAGCAGCATCGACTGCTGGTGGTGCAGAAACTAATAACTACAAAGAAGGCGGGTTATTAGATAAGTTTAAAAAAAAAAGTAAAAAATATGCTAAAGGTGGCATAGTCAAATTAGCTGGTGGTGGTACATCTGAAGCTTTTGACCAAGCCAAACAGAATGTAATTGATACTTATGAAACAGCTAAAGATTTAATATCCAATCCAACTCCCTACCTCAACAAGTTTAAACAAATCCCAGGCATTATTAACGATCCCGCAGAACCTATTAGTCATTATTTAAAAGGTGACATTAGTGGTGGTATTGCTAGAGCTAATGAAGCACTTTCAGAGAGAAGTCCTGAAGAACTAGCCATGGGTTTTGCTCAACCAGGTGCTATGGGTATAGTAGGTTCCATAGAGAATGCTGGTGTTAAATTTACTTCTCCCCTTAAAAATACAATATCATCTCACAAAATAGAATCTATGCCAGGAAGTCAATGGTCATCATGGTTAGAATCTAACGCACCAAAGTCTGCAAAAAAAGAAGCAGAAGCTATTGGCTTACATGACTGGATTAAAGAACAACCCAAATTAACCAAGAAAGATATACACGAATATGTTGATCTTAATACTCCAAAGATAAATAAAACAAATCTCAAGCAAGATGCAGGAGAGTTAAG
>Ga0208500_1000374_pt1 | contig 12098 bp, 17 predicted proteins | sample CryBogCBE17Sep08_FD_184568 | JGI IMG/M metagenome (GOLD analysis project Ga0208500, IMG submission 184568) | Freshwater microbial communities from Crystal Bog, Wisconsin, USA - CBE17Sep08 (SPAdes) | ecosystem: Environmental > Aquatic > Freshwater > Lake | place: Crystal Bog, Wisconsin, USA...
TATAGGTGAAGTAGGGTGCCGTGTTCTGCAGTGCATGTTCCAGCAACCCATCACCATACATAGCATTGTTCCTGCTACCTAGTGGTCGTACCACGTAGTCCTTGCTCAATCTCGGATAGTTCCACCGGCAACTGCTACAGTCCACTTTCCATGTATCTGTGGCTGAAAGGTAAAGGATCTTCAAGTGCTCCGGATTCTGTATATCATATAACCAGCAACCGAACTCGTTATATAACGATTCTCCTAGATATCTCTCACCCAAATTGAACTCTAGCAAGGGCCATGGAATGGTTTCCGGTTGTACTTCTTTGATGGCTCTATAGCTTCTCTCTACCTGGTCACTATGAGCTTCTGTGACTATCTGTGCAGTCTTCATCATCTTCTCATACACATTTCCACTGAGCCAACGGTCAGCGGTGTCCCAGCACTCCTGTATAGGGTTCCAGTAGATGAGATCTCCCAGTTCATGCAGTAGTGTTTCCTCATCCTTTCCCGTAACCTCTTCCAGCACATCCATCCGTATACAGCCATACATACCCAAAACCCAACTGAGTCCATCAACAGCATCCTCTGTAGAGAATTTCTCAACTTCATCCGGGTCTTTTGTGAGCATATCGGATTCTCTCCATTCTCCATCTCCCAGTTTCACTTCCAGACTGGACAGAATGCGGAACCCATCAGGATCTTGCATAATGACTCTTCTATTCTTGCTGGAGTTCATGTAACCAAACTTCTCAACAAATGCTGTATATGCAGCTTTCAACTTTTCTCGTAGTGTCATATTTTTTCTTGTTCTAGTGCCACAAAAGCATCTCGTACTTCTATATAGCTATCTATTATCTGTTGTTCCCTCTTCGAGAGTTTCTTCACCGGTTCTTCGTGGACAGATTGCTCATTTGCAGGGTTATATACTATTGTTTCTTCTCCTACAGAGAGATGCTCATCATTTGCATTTGGATGCTCTTTCTCCCACTCTCTATGCCAATGTTCTGCTTCTTCATCTGTATATGTAGGTGGCACATTTTCATCATCCTCATCGAACTCTGCAGGTATATCTACTATCTCATCTTCCCATATCATCTTACCTTCTGGTATCTGTATGTGTTTTGGTAGTTCTTCCCATGGTGGCATTTCATCAGTAGTCTCATTGATCTTCTTACCAGTCATCAGGTCTATGTATATAGGACCGTCTACTATTTGCCCATTCTCTACACGACCTTCTTTTGGTTCTGGTAACTGATACCTCTGACGGAAGTCTCTCTCCAGTATCTGCCTGAAGGGTTCTGCTATCTCATCTATAGGTTTGTCCCACCATAGTTCCCATGAAGGTTTGCCATACTGGTTCTTGCCTATTTTTCCCTCACCTATCCTGATATCCTGCATGTGTGCATAGATATACTTGTTACAGCTAACCATAACACCCGCAGCATTCATATTCTCACTCACACACAGTAGCTTCTCTTCCTCACTCATCTCTGTCTTCTTGCTGTTCTTTCTCACTACCAGGAAGTGACTTGGTGCTTCTGTGTTACCTGTCTCCTTCATGAGGTTATCTGGCATCACTGTTAACGAGATAAAGTCGGCTCTCTCAAACAGGTACTTTCTTGCTGCAGAGTTCGTTACTGTATCCAGAAACGCTGATGTCACAAGGTACGCCAAGATACCACCTTCTCTCAACTTTTCCAAGCCTTTTGCAAAGAAGTAGTTGTGTATCTTAGTGGTAACTTCCTTCGGCAAACTTGTATCGTATACAGGTATAGCACCAAACGGTATGTTACTGCAGATAAGGTCTATATCTCCTGTACCTTGACCACTCTCTTCAAAGCCTTTTACCCACACGTAGATGTTAGACATGTCTGAGACTATAGCTTGGAGCACTTTGCCAGTTAAGATATCTTTCTCATAACATGTGACACCATCGTTTAGAGATAACCTACCTACAGCCTCTGTCACAAACACTCCACAACCGGCACTTGGTTCGTACATAGACTCTACTGCAGTGTACTTGCTGAGAACTTCATAGAACATCCTAGGGATTACCTTCGGGGTATAGAAACTAGTCAACACTGCTGACTTCATGGATTCTATAGCTCTCTTGTACTCTTTCCCTGTCAACTCATTCTGCAGTAACTCGTATAACCCTTCCAGTGCTGGTAGCAACTTCTTATCCTCTACAGATGCTGTCTCCCATCCTTCATTCCTGTTGTCTCCATACAGAATTGCCTTGCAGAAACCCCAACCATGCCACTTTTTGATTGCCTCTATCTGTGCAGGTGTATAGATTCCTGTAGTGTTTGTCAGTACTATCTGTAGACAGTCTATATTCTCTTTCAGTTTCTGTGCTATACTACTCATAAGCCTTTCCTCCATGCTGTCAAACTTGTTATCAATACCGGTTGTGGAGCATCATCATCTCCATGATACACCATCATCTCTCCATCTGTATAAATGATGATCTTGGCTACTGTATACTCGTTTTCGGGCCAACATATCTCGTCAAACTCCCTATCCCCGTCCCGGAACTCTTCTATCTGGTCTTCTAAGTCATTTATGATCTCCAGTTGTGCTAACCTTTCTGTCTCGAGCACTTCCGGCATTGTCTCATCTCCTTCACCTGTTCTCCACACCATTTCTTGGCCTGATATTGTATCCGAGAGCACTGTGTATCCCTTTGTAGCTTCCATATCGTTTTGTTTTGTTGTTTACCTATTCGTTCCAGGGCATACCTAACTCCTGTGCAGATGGTAGTTGTTTACCTATCTGTTGCGGATACACGGTCTTTTCCCTCTTCACCTCTCCTTTCTTCCTTGTCCACATGACCATCTCTTCAGGGCCATTGTTTGCACGTATCACTTCATTGATCCACATGTGCATGTTCTGATGTTTCCAATCTCTATTCTGATATGCAGCTGCTGCTGGATGTTCTACAGATAATATAGGATTTGATAGTGGATTCAGGTATTTCTCAAACTTTTGTGCCTGACTGCCTACTAGCACTATAGGTATACCTGGTAGATACTTGTTCACTATATGTTCTATAAACCATCTGGTTACTTCATGCCATTGTTGTTGATGGCTGTCTACTTTCTGTAATTCTACTGTCATACTAGTATTCATTAGTAGTACATGTTCCTCAGATAGTAAATAACTAATATCACATCGAAAGTCGTTATCTGGATCAAATCCATACTGTGCTTCTATAGCCTGTTCCCACTGGTATAATGAAGGTTGTTTGTATGGTGCTATATTCTCACACGATATAGGTATACCAGATGCTATAACTTTCCCTTCTCTTTTTGTTGCATATGGACACTGTAACAGTATTATTGCCTTTATCTTTGTTCTGTCACATAGCTGCAAACTCTTCCATGTCTCTGTTGATTTTGGCAATATTTCCTTACCTTGTTGACTTTGTTGTTTCAGGAAGCTATATAGGTTATTGAATGTTTCTGATTCGATGAGTTCTTTCATCAATAGTCCCCAATTTCCAAATTGATCTTTTATCTTGTCATAGTCCATATTATTCTTCTTTGTACTTCCATATAAATCCTTTGCATGTTCTTCTATTTGCTCTTTTTCCTTCTGTTATTTCACCACTGTAATACTTACACACACTACTTATCTCTCCATTACTTGCCCCTACTGCTTTTCTAGCAGCCTCTATATATTCATACTCTGCTACTAATTCACCTTCTAGTGTATACTGACATACAGACTTATATCTTGGTATATGTTCTTCTTTCTTTTTCTTTTTACCAGTCATAAGTTTTCTTGCATGTTCATTTTGTTCAGGTGTTCTCTTTTTGTATCCTAACACGGCCATTGTTTTTTTATAATTTACCAATGCTTCTGGGCTAACAGGTATTCCTTTTTTCCTACTGGGCTTCCCTTTGAGTCTTTCGGATTGTTTCCTACAAAACTCTTCTGTCATCTTTTTACCTTTGTTAGCTTTACGTAGTTTTTCTTTACTTTCCTCTGACATTCCTGGTTTTGATCTATGAGGATGTGTCGGTTCTATATTATAACCATATTTCCTATCATGAGTATTCAACATCAGACACCAGTAGTGCTCTGTACTACATAATTGATCTAATGAACATTCTACAAGCTCTTCAAACTTTATATTACTATCTCCATATTTATTCCAAGCATTCTGCAGATGTTTATTTACATGATCGTTCCTTTCCAAATCATATAGATGCTTTGACCATCTACTTCTAAAGCTAGTAGCAAGCCCTATATACAGCTTACCGTTAACGAGATTTTCTATGGTATATATGCCCGATTTATTTGATGGTTTATCTTGTTTCATAGACAGTAAGTCCCCAACATATAGGTGCAGCTACATACCAGCCGAGAGTGGACGTATCCTATATGTGGGGATTTTCTGTGGTTATTGAATGTCATTGTACTGGTAGTAGCTGCAGTGCTAAGGTACTACTATTTATTGGCACTACCGAGAGACTTCCGTATATTGTCTGTAACTATCATATCTTTCGTATTTGGTACTGTATGTCTTCCGGAGCTATCTTGTTCCAGTTGTTGTCCCTGTAGTAACCTTGTGTTCTCCTGAACTGTTCCCTCATCTCTTCTATCCTTGCTTCTACTTTCTTCTTACTGGTATATGTTCTGTCGAAATCACATGGTATATTGTCTGTACCATTCCATATGTAGTATCTAGCCATGTTGTATTGCTTTTATCTCCCCTACAGACAAGGTGAACAGAAGAGCCTATCCCATCGTACCTGGTCCCCCACCCTGCACTACCATCATGTATAGTTGTCTCTTCTGTTCTACCTGTTATCTGTATAGGGAAGGTTGTTTGTTACTGTTTTTCCTTCTTCACTTGTCTACTTTATAGCATCTGTACAGAGTTAGTCAGCTCTGCAGTTCCATTTGTTGTCGCCATGTCCTCTTACCCATTTCTACTTTCCATCACTCTCAATGAACTTTCTTGTTATTGATTTGTTATCAGTTCTTCGATAACGGCTTGTCCATAGACTGCAAACGAGGTAGCATCTGGAACACTCCACTTTCCCATTCGAATGCTGTATCACTGTCTACATCTTGTGCTTGCCTGGTAACGGCATTGAAGATCCCGGCTCCTGATGTCTGTCCACCACGGATGAACCTGTTCAGAATTGCCTGACGGTGTGTATCTGGTATATTCAGTTCCATACCTACACGTTCTATCACTGCTGTAGGGTGTTCTACTTCGAACCCATTGGCTGCTTCCAGCTTTGCTATCTGTTTGCCCAGGTACTCCTTGCTCAGATAGGTCTGTACGGCTTGTTTGGTCTGCTCTATGACCAGTTGATAGTTCTTCTGTTTCACGTTCTGGTTCCACTCTATTACACCGGTATCCAGCTTTGCACCCAGATGTACCTTCCGGAACTTACCTTCCCTGTCCAGCAGACCGTTGGTGCATTTTACAATGACTGCCCTTGCTGCTACCTCGAACCCCCCACAACCTACTTCGCTGTTGGCTATGACCAGACCTGATATGATACCATTACCTCTGCCCAGTTCTTCCCGGCCCTTGTAGTCCTTCAGGAGATCATCTGCTTCTATCTGTATCTCTGGACAGGTTACATGCAGATACATGCGTTTCTCTGTCACTGTGGCCTTTGTTATCTCTACGTGTACACCGAGAGCATCTATAGCCTCCAGTGCTGCTATGAGCACGTCATAGTGGTCTATGATGTTGTAGCTGTTCGATAACATAGCCCTGCAGATACTCTCAGCACCTGGATACTGGAATGTCCGTAGCAGGTACTTTGTCTGTGTCTTCTTCGATAACCAGCTATTCACATTAGTATCCAGCAGCTCCGGATAGGTGCTCTTCATTTTCCTGTAGTAGGCACGAGGTATCTCCAGCTTCTCTGATATCTGGTCATCCACTGTCTCACTTACCCGGAACAACGTATCTACATTCTCTACTTGCATTTCTCCTGCTACATACTTGATGTGTCCTGCAGGAACTACCATATCATACTTGGCCTTGTTCTGTGCCTCCAGCTTCTGTGTGAGAGAGACAAGGGGATTCTCTACCTCTATCGTGTTCATTTCTCCATTCTCTACTACTGTATGTTGTTCCATGTTCTTTGCTTTTTGTTTTGTTATTGGTTACTCCTGTGGTCCGTTTTCTTTCATCCACTCTTCATCGAGTAGTTCTCCCATATCTATCTGATGTATCTCGCCAACTGGTTTCCCGTCTTTGTCTACTTTCTGTATATCAAACACCCAACCAGTATCTCCTTCATCCATCCATGCTTGTGCTTTTCTTGCTGCTTTCTCAGGACTGGTTGCATCTAAATCCAGCTCCCATGTCACTCTGTATGTCATATCTCATATCCATTTTGCTTCATGATCTCCACTATTTCCTCTGTAGATAGTTCTAACTGTTCTTCGTTGTCTAGGTAGAAGTCTACAGTCATACCTCGTTCTCTTGCATCTGCTTTAACTCTCTCACTACCACTTTTCTTGTCCTTCTCCAACACACTCTGTAGAGCTATAACACTTACAGTTATATCACCTGTCTCGGAACTGTATATGTCTCTGCAGGAGTACCTCCTACTTTTATACTTCAGGTGTCTTATCTGGTTTTTACTCATAGACGTTTCTTTACTGTTTCTACATAACCTTTTGTCCACTCCGGAGTACTTGATCTCCACTCATCAGCTATAGTAGCACACTCATCTACTATCTGTTTTGACCATCTTTTCAGTATCTTCAGTTGCTTGTCGTGAGGTTTATCCCATAACTCTGACTGTATCTTTTTTGCTGTTTTCATACTATCTGTTTTACTCCTTTTACAGCCCTCTCTGCTACTTCTTGCATGTTCTCGTAGCTCATCTCAAGAGCTTCTTCATAGTCAAGTCCCCAGTCTTTCTTACTATCTTTTCGTAGTTTCTCTGGTGACTGGAACTTTGTTATACCTTTGAGAGCTTCTCTCATCCGGTTAAATTGCTGTTTCTGTGTCGATGTCATATAACTTGTTTTTGCTGCAGAAACTCTTTCAGAGCTTCATTGTTACCTTCATGTCTATACCAGTCGGACCTTAGTGAACTTTTTGATAACCATCTCCTGCATTTGGAAACTGATATGATTTTACTGCTCCTTTTTCTGTAGTGCATTTCTTACATCTCCATCTCAACTCTTCTACTGAGACTTCACTATCTGGTATGAACACACTACTTGCTCCACCATCTTTGTCTAGTTCAGTATAGGCTATAAATTTCCCACATTTATCACATCTTATTGGCTTTTCTTGCTTCATACTCTATCCATTTGTTGTACTTCCTTTCCATCTAGGACTTAGACAAACATTTGTTATCCTTATATGACATCTTTCATTTTCAAAAACTCTTCTAAGAACTTGTTAGTTTTTGCGTAAGCTACCCAATCCGAGGGATCTTTTACTTTGTGTTCCAGCAGAGTTCGTGGGGTGTTTACATATCTGTATCCGAACTGATCACATATCTTCTTGCAGTTCCTGACACCGGGTTCATCAGCATCGTAGCAGATGATTACCTCTTTCCCTTCCAACCTCTGTCTGAACTCATCTGTCCATGCTGATATACCTTCGTTCTGTACAGACAGTACTGTATATGGCACTACATGCTGTAACACACATCTGTCCTTGCGGCTTTTCCCAACCAATACTTTCGGACTTCCATTCAACCTATCCAGTGCTTCTACTGTACTGCAGGGCACATTGGTTTTCCAGCGGCCTTCATCTCTGGTCCTATCTGGCATGTATATCTTGAACAGGTCACCTTCGAACCGGTATGCGTACACATGTTCTCCATCATGTATCTGCTGTTTCATACGGTTCAGGTACCACTCGTCAACCTTGTATATCTCTTCCTGCTGTAACTGATTCTGACCTATACCATATGCTTCCCAGTAGCTGAGAGCTTTCTTGGTCCATCTACCTGCTTTTACATGTATGATGGTGTCATGTTTCTCTATAACCGGCTGCACATAACTGCTGATGATCTTCTGGTACTGTACACCATCATCTGCTAACAGTCCGAAGTCGGTACATACCTTCTGTAGTGCTTGTGGATAGGTGAGCCCGTACATTGCCTGTATCAGGTCTATAGCCCCACCCTTCATGTCCAGACTGTAGTCCCTCCATATCAACCTTCCTGATATAGATGCTCCGATAGAGAAGGAACCTGACCTGTCTCCATGTCTATGACCTGGCAAAGGACTCTTCATGGCCATGTTCATCCTGAACTCTCCGACAACATGCCTGTAGATATCATAAGAAGTCAATTTTGATTCTATCAGAGCCTTGAGATCTACATGATGAACCTTTTTTGTTATTACCATAATGTCCGTAATTTACATTAGAATTTCCCCATTCGATAAAACGTTCTCTTTTTCTAGTTAGGTACAGTTCTGCATTTTTGTATAACCAATTGGAAAGTTTCATGATATTATATCTTCCTTGTATTCTCATATAATGCATTCCTGCTTTATTTCTATGAACTACACAGTTTACACTAATTTTATCCTCGATTACTCTTTTAACACTTTCACAAAACTCTTTTGAACTTGCTATATTCGCCTCTGCTCTGTACTTATCGCTCTCTATACTTGTAATACAACCATCTCCATCAAAGTATCCTCGTATAAAGTGTCTCTGTAGTTCTACCGGAACTTGTTCTTCTGTAGGAAACTTCAGTATCAAAGACTTTTTCGTACTCAAACCTTGCTTCTCACAAAAGAACCTAAATCGTGTAGAGGTAACTTTAGTTCCGCACATTAGTTTTCTGTAGTATTTCTTCTCTGTATCAAATCCTTTTATCTCTGGTCTATCTATAGTTTCTATAGGTTTGTCATATTCTGTGTATCTGTTGAACATTTCTATTAGCTCTATATCATTTTCTGTTACATACAGTTGAACATCTGAATGCTTTGTAGATAAACAACCATCTGCATACAATAGACCGAGGAGATAGGCTTTGTCTTCTGTATCTATTTTCTCAAAGTAGTATTCATTCACATTCCATTTTCTACCTTTTTTTGTGTATATGAATCGTTTCTCTGCTATTATTTTTTCTCTCCCATACAACCTATAGAGCATTTTTGAAACTCTAGAGGTAGGTTTATGTACCACTTCAGCAATTTCTGATAGTCCGAGACCTTTATCCCACAACTCTTTAACATCCTGATAAACTCTTTCTACTTTTTTCGGATCACTTCTCTTTCTACCATTTACTAAGTACTCCGGACTGTTTTTCTTTAGCGAGTTCCTAATTGTAGCTTTATCTAGCGAAAACTTTCGACAAAGGTCCATTATACCTAACCCTGATTTGTAGCCTTCTGATAACAAACTTTCTATCTGTTCTGTGAGCTTTTTCATGTTTTTTCTACAAAGATACGCTTTAGCTTCTAACTAGATGAATTTATTTTTATCAGTTCTAGTTTATCATTTATATATCCCACTACAACTATATCAATATCACAATCATAGTCTCCTTCCCATCCACTGTCACATCTATAGGTCAGTTCTACAGCTATTCTTGCTACTGGTCCTATACTACCATCTCTTTTGTTATACGGCACCTTATCTATAACTTGTGAAAGGCTTACATCCTTCATGGTATCATCTAACCCTGCATTAGCTATTTCTTCAGCCAACAGAGGGTCTGCATAACTCTTATCTACACATAGATATGTAACTTCTGGTATCACTTCTTCCTTCCATTCATCTCTATCTACTATATGACCCTTACTATCTATTATCCACTCTGGTAGATAGTCCCATTCTTCTGATGCGGCAGATACTATCTTTATACCTTCTATTTTATATACTTCCAGACCTAGTATCTGTAAATGTTTTAATACACTCATATGCTTTTGTTTTATCGTACTCCGACAATCTACTACTGACCAGTTCCTTCAGGTCTACCTTCTGTTTCCCCGGCTTGATGTTCATCTGCTGTATGTTTCGTGAATTGATAGAAAAGTGACAAATATCCCTCTTTCAGCGCAAAAAACAATGTACTCCATCTACCTCTAACTTCTTTCACTATTTCCACGCTCTTTCCATCTGTACCCAGAACTGCATTTGTACTGTACAGATCATCGAGATGTACATTTTTTGTCTGGTCTTTCCAGTCATCCTCTGCCAGACATGTACTCAGACCATCAACATCTATCAGCTCATACACCTTCTCTTGCTTTCCATTCTCCATTCCTGTCTGTTGTTTGTACCCAGAGAGACCAAAGGAGACAACAACCATAGCTGTTATCTCCCTTGTTTCTTCTCCTCTGGATAGTTGTTACTCTTACTCTTCTTCCACTTCATCATCTTCTTCACACTCTTCCTCTTCTCCATCATCATAGAAGTATCCCTGATCTGGACAAATCTCCGGTCCTATCTCTATGTATGGCCAGTCTTCTGCTTCTGATAGGTTCGGATACTTTATCTGTTCACCGCTATATGCAAGTGATATACCGTCATATCTACCTGCTTTTCCGTTCATCTCTGCCAGTAGCTCGTAGTAGTCCTTTCCACCGAACACACCATATCCCTCATAGTTATCTTCTTTCCACTTGTTACCTTTGTCATCAGTCATATAGACTGTGAAGGTTTCCCGACCACTATAGCTATTTGCTATTGATCTATCTGTATCTTGCGTCTTCCATGAGAAAAACCCCATATATTATTGTTTTTGATATTTGATTAATTTATTTACCCATTTTATAAATTCTTCATATGATTTAGTGCCTTTAGCTTTATTACAGATTATACAACAGGGAAGACAGTTATCTTCTATATAACCTATAGCATTACTCTTTCTATCTATACCATTGTAGATATAGTTACCATTACATTCTTTTCTTTTCATCTCTGCTGCAGGTTTTGTTCCACAATAATGACAATTCTGTTTAGTTATATCAAAGAAGAACTCTTTAGATAACTCAAATTCATAGCCTCTTCTATTTGCAGCTCTTTTATACACTGAGTATAGTGAGTTACCAGATGCTATACTGTATTCCATCTTTGTTAGTCCTTGAGTTATCTTTATAGTTTCTACTTTCAGACAACCGCAACTCTTTGTACTACCTCCTTCTAAAGATCTTCTGGTAGGAGTAACATAACTTCCACAATCACATTTACATAACCACTTTACATTACCCTTACCATCAGAGCTATCAAGTTTGACAACTGTAAGTCTCCCAAACCTCTTTTCTGTTAAGTCTTTTATTGGCTTTCCCATAAGGTAAAGGTACAACAGTTTTATCTAAAAAGTCCAATACCAACTGAAAAATCCCATATCTATAGTTGTTGTATAGCTTGTACTGCGGTTTCCTTTGCTTTCTCTATGTCCTTCTGTAACTGTATCAGTATCTCCCTGCCAGACTTAGATATCTGGACACCGACTGGTTTATCTGCTGCACAGACACCATCTACATACTGTATCAGATCTATCTGCTCCTGCAACTTTGCAACCATATCCTTCGCATCTACCTTTCCACCACTCTTCACTGCAGGTGTTGGCTTTGTCCTGGTCTTCTTCGGCAGTATTTCTGTGATGATGTTCCCATTTGTATCTGCTCCTACTATCGTTTTCACTAGAGGTACTTCCTCTGCTGTCAACTTCCTCTCTACATTTTCCTGTACAGGTTCTACATTCTGCAGGCTCTTCTCATAGACACCTAATTGCTCCATGATGTACTCTGACTCCTCTTGTGTACAGAGAGGGCTCCTGTCCAGAAACCCACTGATAGCGTTGGCAGTTGCCTTTGTGTTGTACATCTCACAGACCTTCTGCAGTACTTCTTCGTTGATATCGTCTCCAAAGAGAACTACGTTACTTGTTACCTCATCTACTATTGATTTCGAGAAGGGTATATAACTTATCTTGTTTCTATTCATCTGTTGATTTGTTGTTTGATTGTTCTGCTATACTGACCTTGACCCTGACCATGACCTTGACCATGACCATGACCCTGACCTTGACCCTAATCCTGACCCTGACCATGACCCTGACCTTGACCCTAATCCTGACCCTGACCTTGACCTTGACCCTGACCCTGACCTTGACCTTGACCCTGACCCTGACCCTGACCATGAC
>Ga0208500_1000382_pt1 | contig 11927 bp, 27 predicted proteins | sample CryBogCBE17Sep08_FD_184568 | JGI IMG/M metagenome (GOLD analysis project Ga0208500, IMG submission 184568) | Freshwater microbial communities from Crystal Bog, Wisconsin, USA - CBE17Sep08 (SPAdes) | ecosystem: Environmental > Aquatic > Freshwater > Lake | place: Crystal Bog, Wisconsin, USA...
GTTGCAGTTGGTGTTGGAAGATTAGTCGGTGGCGGGTTTTTAGTAGCTAACAACTCATTAGCGTTCTTTACAGCACCGGTGTTCTCCATATAAAGATTTGCAATAGTTCTAGCATCTCTGAGCATAAAAGTATTTATTCTCAAAAGCTAGGAGATAAATAACCATATATGCCTTTGCCACGTAAAAATATAAAACATATTGATACTCTTTATCGGTTAGTTGTAGAAAGAACAAACGCTGAAATTAAAAAAGAATTTGAAACAATAGCTCCAGATCTCAAGCCTAGCGTAAAAGATCAAGCTATCCGACTTATACCTAAATCTGGCAAGATATATACAGACGAAGAATTAAAGGCATTGTTTGCTAAACTCAATTTAACATTTGAAAGAATAATTGAACCAGGATCTGTATTAGATAATCCTGAAAGCAAATCATCAAAGTTTCCAACATATGCTGTAAAAGATCAACAAGGAGTACTACACTATATTGTTCAAGGTAAAGGATCAGCGGCAAATAAAGGCGAAGAATTTGAACGACAGACACGTACAACTATTGAGGCAGCAATTGAGTCAGGAGATATTAATAGACAGAATAATATACCTCTTTTATATCAATTTAAAGAGCTTCTCGGTAACACGGATTTAGTATTTACAGATTTTAAACATGGCCGTGTAACAAGACGCGCTTTACAATCTGTACCTAATGATGCAGGTGAAGTAATTGCTGATTTCGTTCTTTACGATACAGAAAAGAAACCATATTATATTTCATTAAAGAATGAAAGTGGTGATACATTCTCCAACAATGGTATAGGTGGAATGTTTAAGCAAAGCGGTAATCAAATCATAGCAACTAATGAATCATTTGATATCGATCCATTATTAACAGCTGTCGGTATTGATAGAAATAAAATAGCTAAGGGTGCTACCGATTACCTAACACGTACACTTTCAGGTCCAGGTTTAAGAGAAAATACACCTGTAGCTTTAGATGACGAAAAGAAAAAGGTAATAAAAGGATATCTAGAATCAGCTTTCGATTACGGCTATTACTACATACGTCAGAAAGAAGAAAATACAGATAATTATCTTATGACAAGTCTTATGACAGATACTGAACTGTCAAACTTTGTCGGTACAATAAAAGAAGTATATATTAACTACCCATATTTTGCAGGCACAAAACGTACAGAATCACGTAAAGGCGGTAACATTTATATTACCGCAGAATCGGGACCTTTAAGAGTAATGGAGAGTGGTAAGTTAAATGAGAAGAAAATAATGAAGCATAGGTTTGTATTTCAAATTAGAAATGCTTCACGTGGTATTGCACCAGTACAGATTAACGGTATGTTCGCTTAAACCTTGTTCTCCCAAGAGCTGCTTAGTTTTTCCTATGTTTAAACCAGTAATAAAGCAATACTGAAGAACTAATAATACCTGTTGTATAGTTAAAGAACCACCAAAGACCAAATACATTAAGGTACATATAGATTATTCCAAAAATATAACCAACAAGACCTAGGATAATCATTGTCGGTGAAACATCAGCTGATGATTTTGTGTGTACAATCTTAATGATTTGCGGTACATAGCATGACATAAAGGCTAGAGCCATTACAGCTCCTGATATGTCTCTTGCTAGTGCCTTGATATCCATATCAATATAATATAATTTATAGTCTATATATGGCTACTAATAAAACAAAAACAAAAGTTATTAAGAATTATAGTGCGAAGGATAACAAATCTTATGCCAAATATCTTAGAGAGTCTTGTGGTGTTAAGGCGCGCGCCGGTAGAACGAAGAAGAAGTAATTATCTAGATTGATATTTTCTATATAATTCTGCCATCTGAATAGTTGGTGTACGTTCAAATGTGGTACGGAATCTATATCCATCTGCATCTTTCGACGTATCAGATACATAACTATAAAGAGCATCCCAAAGTGTGTATGGCGTCCTACCTGTACTAACTGCCTCTGCATTCCATTTATCTGTCCATTCCTTTTCAGTATCGATAATCTCTTTAAGTGCACGAGCTTCTTGATCTACATTTTTAAGCTTCTCTTCTGTCTCCCTTACTGCATAACCCAACTCACTACCTCTCTTACTATAGTCGGCAAGTCTCTTCTTATATTCTGCTTCAAGTGTGGATTTAATCTCTTCTAAAGAAGGGACATAATCTCTATCATGTGACTCACTGACGAGTTTATTCTTATACGCTTCAAAAATGAGATAAGCGTCTTTATTCATGTTACTTCTTTTTAGCAGCCTTTGCCTTAGCAGCTCCGGCAATCTTTTCAGCAGACTTCTTTGAATATCCTGCCTTTTCAGCTGCTTTTTCTACCTTAGCAAAAATATGCTTCTTTGAGTGTTTAGCCTCAGTGACTTCCTCACCTTCATAATGAGCATCATTTGAACCATCAGCCCATACAGATTGTGCCCACTGATGGAATTCATCCTCTGACCAAAGACCACCCTTAACAGCCTTATAGGCGTCCCAGAATGAGGTGTCTTTAAAATTAGGCTTGTGCTGTTTCATGACATCCTCTAATTCTGAAGCCTCTCTATCATAACGCTCATCATCAGTCTCTTCAGCATCTTCGGCATCACTATGAATACCTTTTTCTTCCTTATAACCAAACTCCCATTCCTTAGCTTCATCCGAACCAGGTTGATGAGGATTATGGGCTCTCTTACCAGACTCAAGCTCCCATTTAGCAGCTCTACGGCCATGTTCTACGTGATCATTGCGCTGGACTTTATCATGCCAGTTAACCTCACCGGCACGGTCCTCACAATCCTCACTATCCTCACTATTAAATGGCTCGGATTTAAAAAACTTACTAAAATACTTTTCAAAAATAAGATGGTTGTCTTTGTTCATATTAGTCTTTTTTGTTACTTAATTCCCAATCCTGGGTTGTATCTCTCTTCGGGCCTTTCTCGTCACGATCAGTTAATTTCTTGTCAGAGTGTTTAACACTCTCTGCTTCACCATCTTCTGATTGTGCGCCAATGGCCTTCTTAATGGCGTGTTCAGCCTTCTTCTCATCAAAATCATCACCGTAAATCTTCTTCATATGCTTTTTCATATGCTCGGCAAGCTCTTCCTTTTCATGCTTATCCTTAAGGACGTGATGAACAACCTTAGCAGCGCCTTCATAATGAGAACGACCATGCTTGCTCTTCTTTGACTCCTCACCATCTTCTTCCTTACCGAGGTGTTTCTCTACGTATTCAGGTGTACACTTCTCACATCCTCCACATGTACATCCCTTACCGCATTCATCGCTACTATGGGATTCATTATCTTCCTTCTTTGGTGAGGAACCAAAAAATTCAAATGCCTCGTTTACCTTTTTATAAGCTTCAAAAAGAAGGTGGATGTCTTTATTCATATATAAAGAATATTTATGCCCTAGAAGGTACTTTCCCGCAGAACCCTTCATGCCTCCCTGCCCGGCCCGAAATCTTAATATCCGTCTTTTACCATATAATCCAGAAGCTGTTCATCTGGAATACCCGGGTAGTCAAGACGATATTGATCCAGGACACGTAATTTTAAGGGAGTAAGCTGATTTTCTAAGGCTACCTTAAGCTGGAACTCTAAGTCCCTGACCCGGCTCTCTAACTCTTTTATTCTTTTTTCATATTCCAGCTGAATCTGGGCGTTCATCTTACTTTATAATAATATGATAGTAATCGGCTAGACTAAAGATACCATAGGTAATACTAATAAGACTTAGTATAATAGTAAACATCATTACCATCATTCTCGTAGGAGTCCTATACCAGGCATCAATATCAATATTCTTATCGGTAAGATACTCTATAAAAGCACCTACGTAGGCTAGGATAATAGGAACTAGAGTTAGAAAAACAATAGAGAGAAGCATATTACTCCTGTTCAATTAAGATCTGACCAGATACTCGAATAAGCTTACCGGTAGCATCATCCTGGAAGTAATACCCATCAGATCTATCTTCATTCTCTATCTTACCAGAAGAAACCCAAGACCGAACAGCTATACCACCGGAATAGAGGGTAATTCTGTGCTTGGAACCAATAGCAAATATAGCAGCTCTATCGGCCTTAGAGCACCCCATTACACACATCAAACTAATAAAGAGAAGAACCTTATACATCTTAGTGACGGGTAATGGCGAAATAAATGACATAGAACCAGCTAAAGATCCCATGGAGGATAGCCCAGAAAATGGAATGATTAACTGACCAACTAATAGTAACGGCTAGGGCAGACCCAAGACCGATTCCAGAACTAACGTATTCTTTATTCATATAGATATAATAGAATATCTCATGAATGAATGCAATAAAAAAAGATTAGGGAATTGTAGGAGAGCTAAAATCGTGGAAGTAATAAGCATACCAAACCAACCACGCCAGGGCATTCAGAATGAAATTCCAAATAAAGACAAATATCAATAAACGATACATCTGGTGGAGCTCTCTCAGGCGCATATAGATATTTAGGTCCGATCGCACCCCCCTATATAGAAAACCTATAAGAAAATCCGCAAAAAAATTTTTCCTAAAAATTTGGGCATGGGTCTATCAGATCCCAACCCCCCTTTGTACTCTATTAGAAATTCCCCTACCCTGTTCTATATCCCCCTCACGTTTCTAGAACACCCTGGTTAGTTTCAGAAACACCTGGTTGTTTTAGGATACTTACTAGTGTTTGAGCTAATGCCTCTACCTCACCCTCATACCAGAGACCGTTGGATGTCCAATCCAATTGTTTTAACATCTTCTTTCTCTCCATCTCTACTACAATGTCGTTAATGGTATTCATTCTATTACTTAGAAGGCTGAATGATATAAACAACCTGAGGCTGTTGAACGACTTGAACAGGCTGTTGAAGGATAGGAGTAACGGCTCCAATAATACTAGCTACACCGGCGAGTGTTACAGCTGTCTGTGCTACTCCATAGCTATTCCATCCACCTCCACAATACCCTCCACCGTAATAACCACCACCATAACATCCACCATATACCCTAGTAGGTCCATAGAAGCCACAAGCACCTTGGCCTCTATAGGCTACACCACCAGTATAGCAATTGACTCCAGGCCAGGCCTTGGCCTGATTAATAGATCCGATAATAAGAAGGCCGATGATTGCTCCGATGATAAGTCTTGTATTCATTGTTTATATATTGTATTGGAATTTGATTGTTTATGCAACTGGATTCAGATCTCCGGCTGCTACCTTCTTTGTTGTAAGGAGCTCCTTTTCTGAATCACTTACCGATCGGTTAACCCAGCTCTGGAGGTTAGTATCACCAACGCAGCTGAAGTTAATAATACCCATCAACTCGCCAGTAACTCGGGCGTAAGCTGAGGTAAGATCCAGACCTTGGATCTCATAGGTCTTCATACGATTGTTGACGAGCTCGGAGATGTTCTTATTGTCCATTGCGTTGTTCTTATTTTTCATACGATCAGTATAAGGGAACTTCTATGGATGGTCAAGCCAGAACGGCTTTACGGGCATTCAAACGGATGATCTCTTCATTGTTAAGAATGAAGTGGTTGTCACAATGACGATTACGATTAACATCATTGTAGATCTCCTCAACCATAGTATAAATGGTCTTTGTATTGACCTTGGTGACGACCATATTGTACGTCTCATTCACGTCCTTATCGTCAACAGTAATGACGTCGCCAACGGCGTAGAGGCTCTTAAGGTTCTTGGCGGTGTTCTTATTTTTCATACTATCAGTATAAGGGAATCCGATAGGAACTTCAAGAACGAATTTGGGGGTGATGGCCCCGTACGCCACCACCCCCTTTGTTCCGCGTTGCCTCAGAAGAGGTTATTATGCCTGAACGGCCTCAATCATTGTATGACCATTACCCAGTGAGGTGAGTTGCAAACGGACACCTCGCTTCTTCGTAGTTCGTGAAATCGATCCACCTAGTCGATAGGCATCTGGGTTGTTAGTAATATAGCCCTCTCCAATATTCATATTGTGAAGGATGTCTGTAATCCTCTCAACATTTGATGGACGGCCAATGGCCTTACGTTGGAGACGACCGATGCGGGTGGTGGTGGTGGTGTTGTTCATAGAGTGTTTATTAATAAGTTATTAGTCAGCGATTTCAACGAGCTCGTTCAGACTAACTCGGGACTCTTCCAGGTCGTTAGCGGAGATGTGAATGACCTTCTTAGTCTTCTTCTTCCGAGGGGTAATCGTTGCCGTTACCTCCTCCTTAACCTTCTCAGCCTTCTTCACTCCACGTCCGGTAAACGTCGTAAGAAGCTCCTTAATACCTCCAGCCTTCTCAATCTTGTTCTTCAGGTTAGTTCCGAATGCGGTGTAAGCGGTTCCAGAAACCTGGCACTCGATGACAGGAGTCGGGAGGTTTCCGAACGTCTCGAAGTAGTTAACCAGATACTCGATGACTTCAGCGGGGGTGTTGTTCTTGTTGCTCATTTTAGTTGTGTTTTGTTTTTTGTTGTTGTTACTGTTCTTATTCTACTCTATCAGTATATTGTTTCTTTGAAGGAACTACAAGCTTTTTTATCGGGACATTGTTGCAAAGGCGACCACCAGGACAACCACAGTGGTGCATCCGACGAAGAGGAAGGGAAGATTGATTGGATTGTTGATCTTATTTTTCATACGTTCAGTATAAGGGAATTCTTATGCCATTTCAAGCTTAAAGCTCTTGCGACTGTACTTTGTTTTGTCCTTGAACTTCCTTTGGAGCGGGGCCCAGTGCCGCCGCTCCTTAGGAGTCTCCTTCAGCTCAATTCTGAATGCCTTAATTTTCATGCTATCAGTATAAGGGAATTCTAAAGGAACTTCAAGATTAAAAGTCCTCTTCCTCACTTGAAACAATGTACTTGTTAACACTCAACCAAAAACTATCCCAATCGTCACTTACTTCGACTAAGTTATCTCCCTTAACTTCCCAAATTCCATTATCAATACCTGCCTTAACAATTACTTCAATTCCACAAGTAAACACTGTTTCATCACTTCCATCTCCATTAACTCCACTAGTAAAAGCACACCCTTTACTATTACCTTCTAGTACATTAACAACGTCCTCACTATCCATATAGGAACCAATAACGTTATAGGACTTATTTGTATTGTTTTTATTTTTCATACTATTAGTATAAGGGAATTCTAAAGGAACTACAAGCTTAAAGTCCTGCAGGAACCTCTCCGTTCGCTGTCTCGTAGAAGCTGTTAACAGCCTCCTGAATGGAACGATAACGGAGCTTTTTAGGAGTCTTATCAATCTGGATAACCTCCTCCAAAAGAGATTGAAGTACCCCAGTAACGTAGGGATAGGCATAAGCCTTATTTCCCAGATGTTCCTGCTGTGAGAGGATAGCGTCGACGAGTTGCTTGGCGGTTACGTTGTTCTTATTTTTCATACTATCAGTATAAGGGAATCCGATAGGAACTTCAAGCTTAAACCATCCTGTAATGTTTTAACTCATCAATAATCTGTTCAGCATTCTCCCTAGCATCCTTACGATTACTATCAGGATACTGTATTAAGTATTCTTCAATAAGAGCACTAATTGCTTTCTTATAATTCTTATCTTTTTTATACTGATCGAGAATCTTTTGCTCGTTAGTATGAACGGGTTCATCGAATGTGAACTTCCAGTTAAGTCGATCGTTTATATTCTTCTCTTGAAGATATTCAATATCGAATTCTACGATTTTGTTAGCTAGAGAATCTCTATCCCTAAAATAAATGTCACAGTTATCGTAAGCCCATTGAACGATTTCACGATCAATAAGTTCAGTTAGAATCTTATTATTTCCAAGTTCTAAGGCCTGTTCGATTGCTTCTTTATTTTTCATACGATGATTATGATTGGTTGGGAAGGAAAGCTCAAGCTACTTTTACAACTGTCCATCCCTCACATTCTGAAATTGGATATGTATATCCTTCACCATCTGCGTAAAAGGAGAAGCTATCTTCCGTGACGTCTACTAGCGTTCCTTCCTGATCCTCAACCGGGCAGTCCATAATGGAGCCGACATAATAGATCGTATCGTTTTCGTTCTTTAGGGCGTACTTATTTTTCATACATTCATTATGGCTGCAGGCGAGAGGGAACGCAAGCGCAATTTCCTGCTTGTGGTTCCGGGTCAAAGCCTTCATAATGATAGCAGAATAAAGGATCGGCGAGCCTCGGACGATCGAAAAGAAGAACAGGGCGAACGTCAGGTGACACTGATTCAAGGTTTGTTAGCTGGGGGTACTCTAATTCACTAACGTCAAAAGAGTAAGTGAGATCGAGCCCCTTTCACTTTCGTTCAGGAGTTAGGAAAAACTTCCGACTTTTCAGCTTGAAACTTCCAGAAGTATCTAGATAATGAATGGAGTTAAATCAGTAGTGTAAGTACCTACTAATCCGACCCTGATTTTGAATGTCAGTAAGCCAGGAAGAGTGAGTAAATTCACTCATGTGCATTAAAAGAAGTGAAGGCTTCTTCTTTTGATATCCCAATAAAGAGTAGATAAAGTCAATCATATTAGTGTTGGAACATTTCGTTGGTAAGGAGGTTATTGTCTAGAAGGATACCGAAGATAGGGTCCTCAACATCCTTCTTCTGAATACGGTTGAAGAGATAGAGGTAGGGGTTATCGGAATTACGACCAGCAATTCGGAGAATGTCCCCTCGGACATCACCCGGGAGACTGAGAATGGCGTCGATGAAATCATCGTAGGCGTTATTTTTCATACATTCAGTATATGGGAATCTGGTGGGGCAATCAAGCAAAAAACCGTTTTTGCCGTAGATGTTGCAATTTTCTGATTTGGGGCTGGAGGTTCGGGTATGGGGAGCGCATTATTGTTATACAAGCCTTCCTGTCTATTCATCTGTATATACAAATCCAACCGCGTTTACCTAAGCAATCAGGGCTATTTCAAATGATTTCTGTATTTCTGTCTTGACTACCTATAGTAAGGCAGTCAGTTTCTCTACAGAAGGGGCTGTTAATCCAGCCCGCTTTTAATAGTTAAACGGGGCTAATCGTTGTTTAACTCTATAGGAAACACTCTCTATTCTACCTATTGTTCTACGTTAGGATTCAATCTTTTTTCTTACTTTTTTCTTAAATCCTATACTTTTTTTCTAATTCCTATATGTTTTTCTATACCTCTTCTACGTAATTTGTAGCAATAAAGTCCTGAACGATCTCAAATACCGATGGAACATCGATGTCATAACCTTCTTCTGTCCTAAGTGTACTGTCCACAATCCTTCCATCCTCCATATAGTAATCAGTATACGTTACTGTTCCAAGATCGGGGACATCTTCGATGACATAGGTTACTGTCTTTAGTGTTTGTTTAGTTGTAGATGCAATCTTCATTGTTTTTATTATTGTTATCGATTACGTGAAAGGTTATTAAGCTGCCGTCTTTCGTACCATTCTTGTTCTGATTTTACTCCTTCTTTCTTTAACCACTCTTCCCTCTCCTTCTGAAGCTTCTTCAACTCCTGGAAGTAGATATGATTGGGATCCCCTTGACCATTTGTATTGTTCTTATTGTCCATACTTTCAGTATATAGGAATCCAAAAGGAACTTCAAGCTTTTTAATGACTATGTCCCTTCATCCATTCTATCTCCCTTTCCTCATCCTCTCCATTTTCGTCCTCAGCTTCATTAAAATCATCCTCTTCTTCGTAGTCTCCTTGTCCCTGACAACGACTAACCAATTCCAAGAACTTCTCGTCCTTGTTAATATCATCATTCAGAACCTCAAGAGCATTCATTACGTCATCTCCATACCCGACGTAAACCTCAAAATCTTCACACTCTTTATAGTTAGCCTTTACATAGGCTTCAACTGCCTGAACATTATCCAAATCGTATCCGAAGAAGTATTCTTTATTTTTCATACATTTATTATATTGGAATCCAAAAGGAACTTCAAGCTCGAACCAAGTCCAGTCCGTGTCTCACAACCTCATCAAATCCTCCGTAGCTGTTATAGAGATCGACAATTTGGCAGTTAACATCACTTGATCCAATCTCCTCAACCCCCCATTCCTTCAATTCAAGAATGGCTGTCTTCCTAACACACCTCTGGAACATATCTCCCAGATTCTTATACTCTGTCATGATCTCTTCGAATGATTTCTTATTTTTCATACATTCAGTATAAAGGAATCCCTTTTGGACTTCAAGCTTATTCTCCGATGTGGTAAACAAGCTCGACGTTAACGTGATCGTCGTCAATCCTTTCTATCCCACCTACCGTGGTATATCCCCCGAAGTAATTACCAGTGTTCGGGTATCTTTTCTGAAGGGCTATCCTCATCTTGTGAGGCTCATAACTACCGGTGAACGGGACCTTATAGTAGGTCAGATCATGATATGAGCTCCTGGCGTCAGTAATCCGCTCTCTCTTACCCCACTTCAATGTGCCGTTATTTTTCATACATTCAGTATATTGGAATCGAGAAGGAATTTCAAGCTTCTTCTACGGTAATCTTAAACCTTTGAACGGCTGTATTCCATTGAGTGGATTTGATAAAAAACCTTGTGATTGTTCCGTTGGAGGTAATAACTGGGTTATCAAGAGTTGCCCACCCTACATCATGATCGGTAATAGAATTGATGATGGATTCAGCAATATCATCCTTAGTAAGAATCGTTGGTGCTTTATTTTTCATACATTCATTTTATAGAAATTGAAAAGGAATTTCAAGCCTAAAGTCCGAGTCCGTCAAAGTCTTCTATCATACTCAGTATCCGAATGATTTGAGAACAAGATAGGCATGCCCTGCATCCAGAACATCGTTAGTTTCTTCAGTAGCGAGTTCTAGATGGTTAATGGCACAGAAATCTTCCCTATCTGGATCAAAAACTGTTACAGTATCATTCAAGCGTTCAGCTGGAATTTCCATGAGGGATTTGATAAGTTGTTTGTAAGTCATAAGTTTTAGATAGTGTAAGCAATCGAATTCTTGGTTTTGTTATCAACGAAGTCCTTATGAACTCGAGAGTAAAGGGCTTCAATCTTCTCTTCCAAATCAGAGATGAGAGCAAGACGTGAGGCTCCAGTCGAGGATTCAGTATCCAACTCACTGCCAATAATCTGAAGAGATTCTACCATCGACTCGATCGTATAAAAGAGGTGCATAGAACGTTCCTCTTCAGTCATTTGCTTGAATTCGTAAGCTTTATTTTTCATACATTCAGTATATAGGAATCTAAAAAGGAATACAAGCTTAATCAGCGAGGAGTTACAGTAATTTGAAACTCCTGAACGTTAGATCCAGAACCAACTCTAATAGTGAAACCTTTATTTCGGGTGAGGTAACCAAGTCCGTCGAACGTTCCTTGAATCTTGGTATCCATATCATTGATGTCTGCATAACCCTCATAGGCATCCATGAGAGTTTCCACAATGTCATCAGCAGTCACTTCGTCCTCGTCAGTTTCAATTTTCATACTATTATTATGATGGAATCGAAAAGGAATTTCAAGCGTAAAGCTCTTCAGGCTTGGATTCGTTACAAACTTTCTGAAGATCAACCATCTCCTGATCCTTAATCTTCTGAAGCTCCTTACTGTGACGCTCGTAGGAACTATTGATGCTTTCTTGTAGATCATTATACCCATTCCTAGCATTATCCATGATGCTAATCAGAATACCTACAGCGTAGGAGTGAGCAAACTGATCGTACTTACCCCCAATACGAGCCTCTCGGACTTCGGTAATAAGGTTCAGGAGCTCGGATGCGGACTTATCGTTGTTCTTATTTTTCATGCTATTATTATGAATGAATCAAAAGGAACAATCAAGCCCTTTCTTTTGCAAGTTCTCCCAAAATCCAGCTAACTTCCTCTTGTTCAAGAATCTCTTCCTTAAGAAGCTCACTTAACGTCTCAGTAATC
>Ga0208500_1000383_pt1 | contig 11904 bp, 12 predicted proteins | sample CryBogCBE17Sep08_FD_184568 | JGI IMG/M metagenome (GOLD analysis project Ga0208500, IMG submission 184568) | Freshwater microbial communities from Crystal Bog, Wisconsin, USA - CBE17Sep08 (SPAdes) | ecosystem: Environmental > Aquatic > Freshwater > Lake | place: Crystal Bog, Wisconsin, USA...
AAAGAAGAGAGGACTGTAAACTTGTTAACGTAGAAGCGAGTTGTGTGCTCGAAACATAGCCGAGCGTTCCAAGACCATCAATTGTGCTTGTTGTCAAACTACTTACATCTAATGATGTGGCACTTGCGTAGTAGTTGCTAGTGTTGCTTGTAAACTGGGCGACGGTTGATACGGGTGTTGACCAGTCCTGCAATATATTAGAGGCCCAATTACTCGTATTGCTCGTGAAGAGAGCAAGGGATGAAAAGGGCGTTGATAAATCGGTTGTTCCATTTGCAAAGTAGTTGCTTGTATTGCTTGTATATTCTGCAATTGTTGATGCAACTGTTGACCAATCTTGGAAGGCATTTGATGCCCAGTTGCTTGTGTTGCTTAGAGGGGTTGACCAGTCTTGGTTCGCCTGAACCGCCCAGTTGCTCGTATTACTTGTAAATAGAGCAATAGTGCTTGCCGCAGTTGACCAGTCTTGGAAGGCATTCGAGGCCCAGTTGCTCGTGTTGCTTGTGAATAAGGAGACGGTGCTTGCTACAGTTGACCAGTCTTGAAAGGCATTCGAGGCCCAGTTGCTCGTATTGCTTGTGAATAGGGCGACGGTGCTTGCTACAGTTGACCAGTCTTGAAAGGCATTCGAGGCCCAGTTGCTCGTATTGCTTGTGAATAGGGCGACGGTGCTTGTATAGGTCGACCAGTCTTGGAAGGCATTAGAAGCCCAGTTACTTGTGTTGCTTGTAAATAGGGCGACTGTGCTCACGGGTGTTGACCAATCTTGGAATGCATTAGATGCCCAGTTACTCGTATTGCTTGTGAAAAGAGCAACTGTGCTCACGGGCGTTGACCAGTCCTGTAGAATACCTGCCGTCCAATTACTCAGATCATTTGTATAGGCACTTGATATATACCCAGCTGTTCCAAGTCCATCCACTGTTGATGTAAGTGTAGTTGCGGGAACAAGAGTTCCAAGAGTAGTTATAATGCGAGAATAGCTAGAGTCTTGATAATATGTATGGAAGTTTGCGGGACCACCTACATTATTTGCAAAGATCTTAATGACTAACGTTGAGGTGGGATCAAGATTTGTATAGGGAACATACAGGCTAATTATATTTTGCTGTTGAACCAGGCTGGGAAACGGTGTCGGATTTAAAGAGCTGCTGGCAATAAGTGTTTCAGTTCCAAGAGAATCTCTTACATAGAGGGAGCAATAGAGTGAGACAGATAAAGTATCTGAGGATGTAAAGAGGTTCAGATCCCATATGCCCTCTGTAATGAAAAGAGGGAGGGTAAAATCTGATTGAAATTGCGTGATTGGCTGATCATTTGTAGAGGCTGCCAGAACAGTAAGAATATCTATTGCAGAGCCAACAATAGCAGGATTCTGCTGAAGGCCGTTATAGGGTAATACTGAAACAGATTTATTTAGATATAAGACAGTTCCTGTTGTATTCACACCAGGAATGCCGAGTTGCGAAGAAATATATTCTTTGAATCCTTGGGATGTTGAAAAGAGTTGTGTGGTGGAAACATAACCGATTGTTCCAAGTCCATCTACAGTGCTCTGAACTAGTGTGCTAACGTCGGTTCCAGTTAATGAGTAGTAGTAGTTACTTGTATTACTTGTGTATTGCGCAATTGTGCTCGTGGGTGTTGACCAGTCTTGTTGGAAACCAGCAGCCCAGTTGCTTGTATTGCTTGTGTATTGCGCGACCGTGCTTGTGTAGGTTGACCAGTCTTGTGATAGACTGGAAGCCCAGTTACTTGTATATTGTGCAACTGTGCTTATGGGTGTTGACCAGTCTTGGAAAGCATTTGATGCCCAGTTTGACGTATTACTTGTGTATTGAGAGGTGGTGCTCACAGCTGTTGACCAGTCTTGGAGAATATTAGAAGCCCAGTTGCTGGTATTGCTTGTAAATAGAGAGACTGTGCTGACAGGTGTTGACCAGTCCTGGAAGGCGTTCGATGCCCAGTTTGATGTGTTGCTTGTGAACAGGGCAACTGTGCTTACAGGTGTGGACCAGTCTTGGAATGCATTAGAGGCCCAGTTTGACGTGTTGCTTGTGAACAGGGCAAGAGATGAAAAGGGGGTTGAGAGATCGGTTACATTGTTTGCATAATAGTTGCTTGTATTGCTCGTGAAGAGGGCGACTGTGCTTGTGTATGTTGACCAGTCTTGGCTTATATTGGATGCCCAATTTGATGTGTTACTCGTGAAGAGAGCAAGTGTTGAAAAGGGCGTTGAGAGATCGGTTACATTGTTTGCGTAATAGTTGCTTGTATTGCTCGTGAAGAGGGCTACTGTGCTTGTGTAGGTTGACCAGTCTTGGAATGCATTGGATGCCCAGTTTGATGTATTGCTTGTGTATGCAGCCACTGTTGAGGTAGGTGTTGACCAGTCCTGGAAGGCATTGGAGGCCCAGTTGCTTGTATTGCTCGTGAAGAGGGCTACTGTGCTTACAGGTGTGGACCAGTCCTGGAAGGCATTGGAGGCCCAGTTTGATGTGTTACTCGTGTAGGCAGCCACTGTTGAGGTAGGAGTTGACCAGTCCTGAAAGGCATTGGAGGCCCAGTTTGATGTGTTACTTGTGAAGAGGGCTGTTGTGCTTAGAGGGGTTGACCAGTCTTGGAGGATATTGAAGGCCCAGTTGCTTGTGTTGCTTGTGAACAGAGCAAGAGATGAAAAAGGGGTTGAAAGATCGGTTACATTGTTTGCATAATAATTGCTTGTATTGCTTGTAAAGAGGGCTACTGTGCTTGTCGCGGTTGACCAGTCTTGGAAGGCATTTGAGGCCCAGTTGCTTGTATTGCTTGTGTATGCAGCCACTGTTGAGGTAGGTGTGGACCAGTCCTGGAAGGCATTTGAGGCCCAATTGCTTGTATTGCTCGTGAACAGGGCTACTGTTGAGGTAGGCGTGGACCAGTCCTGAAAAGCATTTGAGGCCCAGTTTGATGTGTTGCTTGTGTATTGAGCCACTGTTGAGGTGGGCGTGGACCAGTCTTGGCTTATATTGAAGGCCCAGTTACTTGTATTGCTTGTAAAAAGGGCTACTGTGCTTGTCGCGGTTGACCAGTCTTGCAGTATATTTGAGGCCCAGTTGCTTGTATTACTCGTGAAAGCAGCGACCGTGCTTACAGGAGTTGACCAGTCTTGGAAGGCATTAGATGCCCAGTTTGATGTATTGCTTAGAGGGGTTGACCAGTCTTGAAGGATATTAGAAGCCCAGTTGCTCGTGTTGCTCGTGAAAAGGGCTACTGTGCTCACGGGTGTTGACCAGTCTTGAAGGATATTAGAAGCCCAGTTGCTCGTATTGCTCGTGAAGGCAGCGACGGTGCTCACTGGCGTTGACCAATCCTGAAATGCATTAGAGGCCCAGTTGCTCGTGTTGCTTGTAAAATCAGCCACAGTGCTGAGTGGCGTGGACCAGTCCTGTTGGAAACCAGCGGCCCAGTTGCTTGTATTACTTGTGAAGTCAGCCACTGTGCTGACTGGTGTTGACCAGTCCTGGAATGCATTGGATGCCCAATTGCTCGTATTGCTTGTGAACAGGGCTACCGTCGATGTAGGTGTAGACCAATCTTGTAATAGATTCGCAGCCCAGTTTGATGTATTACTTGAAAATGTGGCATATAAGTAAAGGGGTGTTGACCAATCCTGAAAGGCATTAGAGGCCCAGTTACTCGTATTGCTCGCGAACTGTGCCACGCTTGAGAGACCTGTCGCGGTGACATAGGCGTTAGATCTAGTCCCACTGGAAATGAGGCCAAAGAGCGTGGAGATCGTGGGGGCTGAGATCTCCTTCATCACGTATTCATTTCCAGTTATATACACATCAGTATTGGCCTGAATATCTCCAGCCACCGTCAGAGTAGGGGTGGATGTCGTCGGTTCACTTGTATTTGTTTTTAACCAGTTGGATGTTCTTCCGATGAATGTGACAGCGCTATAAGGATAACTGATTGTGTAGATATTGCTTCCATTATCAAATGTATTTCCACCTTGTGTTGAGATTGTGATAGGATACATAGAAGAAAAGCCAGTTACATCCTTGATTGTAATAAGTCTACCAGGCCTCTCAGATGCGGGAGGCATCAAAACAGTTCGTGGCACAGTAGTTGTTATTATATTCACCAATGTGGCGGTGCTCGGTATATAAGTAACCGACATCTAGCGTAGGTGTAGATTAAATATCAACGACAACGAGCGTCTCACAATCCACCCAATTGCCTGTCATTGATGAAATGAATCCAACGCTGTTCACGTAGAGACTTGTCTGAACAGGATATTGTGCATAGGAGATCGCCGTCGCAAAGAGGATGTGTTTTCCTCCGAATAGATTACCCAGGCCTGTCCAGGACTCACCGTCTGTGCTATAGAAAAGAATATTTGCCATGTCTGAGCCTCCAAACCCGCTGGCAAGAAAATAGAGTCCATTCCATCCAAGGGTGAGACCATATCCACCTCCAGTAAAGGGGCCAGGAAAAGAGGACCAGGACATTCCATCTGTGCTCTTTCCAATTGTAAAGGGGCCGTGACCCGTCGCTAAGAAGAAGGATCCATTCCAGAGCACATAGGTTCCAAATCCTCCTGTGAATGGACCGGGTATAGAAGTCCATGATATAGCATCAGAACTGTAAGCGATTGTGTTTGTCTGTGCCTGATCACTGCCTGTTAGAACCCAGAGAGTGCCATTCCAGGCTAGGCCAGCATACCCAGAAGGATTTGTGAAATTGGGCCCTGCCGCGGTAGCCCATAGACTACCATCTGAACTTATTGCAAGTGTATCGCCCGTTTCATAACTATTTCCAGCTGCGAGCCAATAGGTGCCATTCCAGGCCACTGCGAGGCCACGCCCTCCAATGAATGGTCCACCTGCTTCTGTCCATGTCTCTCCATCGGGCGATGTAGAGACGGTATGCGCGCTATTTGAGTCAAGACCCATCGCAACCCAGATAGATCCGTTCCATCCGAGAGAGGTGGCGAGGCCGGCCACGAAGGGGCCCGAAAAATCCACCCAATTCAGACCATCTACGCTCTTTGAAGAGGTGTATCTATTGAATTGGTCAGTGCCGACCGCGAGCCAGTAATTCCCTGTCCAGATAAGACTGTTCATCTGTCCACCGATAAATGGAGAGATAGATGTTCTCCATGTGAACGTGTCTGAACTTCGCAGTAGAACAGATTCTGCGTTTGGAGTGGTTGCGAAACTGATCCATTCATGATCGGTCGGTTGAGGTATCTGAAGATTGGATGTCTGAGATTGGATCGTTGTCAGATTGGAAATGGTTCCATAGAGAAGGTTGGCATTTGTGGCTATGATAGAGGATGTATAGAGAAGGATAGAGCTGAAGGAAATTGCGCGCGCTTCTCCTGCGACGTCAAGAGATCCTCCAGAAATATCACTGATAAATCCAATATTCTGTTGATTTGTCACCAAATAGTTACTCAAGTTGCTGGTGAAGAGGGTGGCAACAGAGACAGCTGAGGACCAGTCTTGGAGTAAAGAGGAATAGTAGTTGCTCGTATTGCTCGTGAAAAGGGCGACAGTGGAAATAGGTGTGGACCAGTCTCCAGCATAAGAACCACCGCCTCCTGTGGCAGTGCTTATGTAGATCTGGCCGAGGCCCGCGGTCGTTGAGGCCAGAACAGAATCTAGATAGGGGGTGCTGACGAGATTATTCGCAAATGAAATGCCTGCTATTGATGAAAAGAGCTGTGAAGAGGAAATGTAGCCGATCGTTCCGAGGCCGTCCACTGTGCTCGGCACATTCCAAGAGACTGGTGCATTATTGAAATAGAGGGACGAGTTGCTTGTGTAGAAAGGGAGGCCTGATGGTTTTCCCGTTCCGAGATCTACAAAAGTAATCGTGCTCTGCACAAGAACGGAGCTGACCTCTGCCGCATTGACTGTCATCCCTGAGTAGAAAATGACTTGGCCTGCAACTGTGAGAGTGCTAGCTCCATAGACAAAGAGAGTGCCAACACTCATACTCTCAATTTGGGCCGTGCTTGAATACAGATAGACCGTCTTAATGGTGGACGCATTTATAGCGCCTGTGCTGAGGGTAAAACTGGATAAATAAGGAGGAAGTGTGAATCCGCCTTGACCAAGTGTGCTGAGAAAATAATTGCTTGTATTACTCGTATAAGCGGCAACGGTCGACACAGGTGTCGACCAGTTCTGCAGAAGATTATAGGACCAGTTTGAGGAATTGCTCGTGAATAGGGCTACTGAAGAGACAGGAGTTGACCAGTTCTGAAGAAGGTTCTTTGACCAATTGCTTGTATTGCTTGTAAAGGATGCAACGGAGGACACAGGTGTTGACCAGTTTTGAAGAAGATTGTGAGACCAGTTTGATGTGTTGCTCGTGAAGGCGGCAACGGAGGACACGGGTGTTGACCAGTTCTGGAGAAGATTCTTAGACCAATTGGAGGAATTGCTTGTGAAGGCTCCTACAGAGGACACAGGTGTTGACCAGTCTTGTTGCGAATTTTGAAAATAATTGCTCAGATCGATAAACTGCGCAGTCGAAATATAGCCTGCAGTTCCGAGGCCATCCACAGTGGACATAAGAACATCAGCAGGAAGAACAGTTCCAAAGGTGGTATAGACAATTGAATAGGTTTGCCCTTGATAATAGGTTGTTAGAGTAACTTGCGAACTTGGATTTGAATTATTTGCGAAAAGTTTCAAGACAACTGTGCTGCCATCAGAAAGAGGCGTGGCAGGAACGAAAAGATCAATCTCATATTCGGCTAGATTGCGGCCTATTGGGACCGGCCCTGAAGAACAGATATATGTATCTACGCCTGTGAGCCTCGTATAGAGTGAATAATATACGGATGTATTTCCTGAGAGATCATCGCAACTCGCATAGAGTTTCAGATTCCAGATACCTGTTGGAATTGTGAGTGGAGTTTGGAAATCAGATTGAAATTGTGATATTGGGGTATCATTTGAAGAGAGATCCAAGACAGTTAATACAGTGCGCCCTACTCCTGCAATGGGTGTAAGCTGGAGCCCTTTGTAAGGAGCAACAGTGGCCCCCTGGTTCAGATATAAGACGGTGGGTGTTGTGATTTGACCGCCACCCCCACCTCCTCCTTGAAGAGTGGACCAGTAGGTGCCACCACTTCCGTCTGTATAGAGAATGTTGCCGGCACTCGGATAGACAGAGTCAATATTTTGTTGTATGAAGAGTTGACCAACTCGTAGGATGTCTATTTCATATGTTCTATACCAGCTCATCCTCCCTATTATATATGTATTAAAATTAGTATGTTACCCGCAACATCTAAAGTGCTGGTTGCAAAGGGCGCTAAGAAAACAGGCACATTTACAGTTCCTGCTGGCCTTGAGATTCTTCTGATTGATGGACCTGTTGCTCTGTCAGATCTGGATGATCTTGTCTATAAATTGAATTCTGGAGCCGGCGGATTCTCGAAAATGGCAGCCTCTCAATTGGACACCAGGCTCATTATGGACAGAACTCTTCCACCTGCTCCACCCAATCCTATGACCTTTTCGAAGTTCCGCTTCCGGTCCTTCATATCGGGATCTATGCTCTCAGACTACACTCTTACATCATCAATTGTAAATGGGGTCTATGATGTGGTGACTGCTTCCTTAACATTTAGTCCAGTAAAGAAGGTGGGACTCATTACAGCCGACACAACACTCTTAACTGGGTCTACTTCTCTGTCTTCATTGATTGGTAAACTGAAGGTGGCTCCTCTCACTCGCCTCTATGTAATTGTCTACGGTTGATTTTGGCGGTAGCAAAAAAATGACAACTGCGCCCACCTAAGTATTATTTTCTAAGAACTAATCACTTAGTCGCACTGAAAAGCCTCCGATCTATCCTCGCTCGCTATGCGTCTTACCCAGGTGTTAATGGCTCTTTCTACGTCATGTCCCAGTCTCGTGTTGAACGTCTCCAAGCTTTATGGGCTTTTAATCTCCCCTCTGTCCGGCCCCACTACGCCGTCAAGTGCAACCCAGATCCAAAACTCATCGGTATTTTGCAAGAATACGGATTCGGATTTGATTGTGCTTCACAGCGTGAACTCTCACTTGTAAATCCAATTTCAGATACAGTTATCTATGCAAATCCATGTAAGTCAGATAGGGACATTCATTATGCTAAGACACGAGGTTCTCCTCTCACAGTGATTGATTCTTGTGAGGAGGTGGAAAAGATAGTTGATTACAAAGGTGGCGCCCTAGTTCGTATTCGCGTGGATGATTCAGGGAGTAAGATGCCGTTTGGCGCAAAGTTTGGAGCCGATCCTGCGAAGGTGGCTGAGATTGGTGAGTTTGCCAAGAAGGCAGGGGTTCAGCTGAAGGGAATCAGCTTTCATGTGGGATCTGAGAGTGGGGATGTGAGCGCTCATCAGAAGGCGATTCAGCTAGCTGCGGCGGCTTGCTCTACTCTGCTGAAACAGGGTCATAGTGCTACGATTATTGATATTGGTGGTGGATTTGTTCCAGATGTTAACAAGTTCACATTGCAGGCTGCAAAAATTCGTGAAGAAATAAGAAATAAGAAAAAGGCTGGGCTACAGTTTATTGCCGAACCAGGTCGCTTCTTTGCCACGGAAGCCCAAGATCTCTTTGTCCAGGTGATTGGAAAGAAGCCGGCCTATGGCGGGGTCGGATGGCGCTACACAATTGATGAGAGTCTCTATGGACAATTTACAAACATCCTCTTTGATCATCAGACGCCTACATGGGTGCGTATTCCTGCAAAGGAGGGCTCTATAGGTAGAACGAGCCCTGGCATTCTCTTCGGTCGCACGTGCGACAGCCTGGATGTCATTGCGCGGTCCGATACTATGGAAGAGCTGGAGGTTGGTGACTGGCTCTGGTTTCCTCACATGGGAGCCTATACCACCGTGACTGCGAGCGAGTTCAATGGATTTCCGAAGCCACCCGTCTTCTTGGATGAGCTTCCAAATCGGTGGCTAGTTCCGCCCTCTGCGTCTGGTGTGAAGTATGTGAGCGCGGTGAGCGCAAAAGAGCTCTTGCATTAACGAGGCTATTCACGTCGTTATAAAAATTGAAGCCTGCGCCCATTTTTTTGGCGGGTATACAGTAACAAATGACCTGCCAAATCTGTCTTGAAAATTACACGCCTCTCTTGCGGTGCAAGGTGACGTGTCCTTACTGCCCATCTGCTGCATGCAAGGGCTGTGTTCAGCGCTATCTTCTTACAACTTACGAGGACCCCCACTGCATGACCTGCAAGCGCGGCTGGAATCGCGAGTTCATCGATCTTCATCTGACAAAGGTGTTCCGCAGTGGCGATCTGCGCAAGCACAGGGCCAAGGTTCTCCGCGAGCGAGAGAAGGCTCTTCTGCCTGCAATGCAGATCTTTGTGGAGGCAACCAAGGAGATTCGCACGGTTGCGGAACTCTTTGGTGCAGTTCTAGCAAAGAATCGTGAGCTCTTGAGGGTGCGCGCAGAACTTCTGAGGGAGAGGGATGTGATTCGCCAGAAGCTTCGCACTTGCGTAAAGGGAGACGAAGAGGGGCTCATGGGTTTGCTAGATCTGAACTCGGAGAAGTATGGAAAGAATGAGGGTGTGGTTCTGCGCGTCTCCTTTGATCAAGAGGTTCTGAGCCGCCGTCAGATGCGTGCTATGAATATTATGGAGGGCCGCGATGCTGATGATACCACTGTAAAGGAGGTGCGCGAGTTCATCCAACGCTGCCCTGGAGAGGGGTGCCGCGGCTATCTTTCTACGGCCTACAAGTGCGGCGTCTGTGCAAAGTATGCCTGCTCTGACTGTCTGGCGGTAAAGGGAGAGGATCGCGATGCCGCGCACACGTGCGATGAGAGTGCAAAGGCGACAGCGGCTCTTATTCGCCGTGAGACGAAGCCGTGTCCCAAGTGCGGTGTGCGAATCTATAAGATCGATGGGTGCTTCATAAAGGATACTCCTATTCTACTCTGGGATGGAACTGTCAAGATGTCACAGGATATTACGGTTGGAGATACCCTCGTAGGCGACGATGGGCTTTCTCGCACTGTTACGGATCTCTGCTCCGGCGGCGATGAGATGTATGAGGTTTCTCAGAAGAGTGGTGTATCCTACACTGTCAACAGTAAGCACAAGCTTGCCCTGAAGTTCAGTGGCGAGATTCTGGAAATTGAGGTAGACAAATATCTTGCACTTTCGGATTCTGAAAAGGAGGGGCTCATGGGATTCAAGAAGGATAATTCTCTTTCAGAAATCAAGGTTACTCCTGTTGGACGAGGAACTTATTATGGCTGGAGCGTTGATAGCAATAAGCGTTTCCTTCTTCCTGATATGACCGTTGTGCGAAATTGCGATCAGATGTGGTGCACGCAAGATGGATGCCAGACGGCCTTCTCGTGGAACACTGGGCATATCGTAACTGGTGTTGTCCACAATCCTCACTATTACGAGTGGCTGCGGCGACAGAATAATGGCCAGATGCCTCGTCAGGCTGGAGATATTCCGTGCGGCGGTCTTCCGAATGCGTGGCAGTTCACACGTCTTATCCAGGCTACGAGTCTGAACCAGGCGGAGAGGACTCATATTGCGAATATCCACAGATGCTTTGGAGACATTATCCATATGCGTCTTCCCGACTTTCCCGCGCGCCGTCTGGCAAATACGAATAAGGATATTGACGTAAAGTATCTGATGAATGAAATTTCAGAGGCTGACTGGCAGAAGACGCTGGAGCAGAGGGAGACTCGGTTTGAGAGGAAGAAGGAGTTCGGCCAGATTCTCACCACCTTTGCGCACGTGGGCTCCGAGATGATTCGGACCATTGAGGCAGAGACCACGATGGCCACACGCCATGGAGGAACTGCCGCATCTCTTGCGAGTAGACCTGAGATGATCGCATTTGTCGCGCGATACAGGGAGGTTCTTCTGCCACAGATTCTGGATCTTCGCATCTACACCAATAAGAGTCTGATGGAGGCAGGAAAGAGGTCTGGTTGCGCATTTCCTCAGATTGATAAGGACTGGCACTATGTCTCCATGCGGAAGGAGGGGGTTGTAGAGGATGGTGCTGTTGTTATCCCTAATGCACCTGCAGCAGCGCCAGCTCCAGCACCAGCACCAGCACCAGCACCAGCACCAGTAGCAAGGGCAACTCGCTTTGACGCTGGAGACTTTGTGGATGATGAAAATGTTGAGGTCTATTAGAAAATGTCATTCAAAAATGCAGCACTCTACTTTTCGCCTAGCGCGGGATCAACCGTTATTGATCGCGTAAGTGGAAGCAATGGAACAATTTATGAAACACTAAATGGAAATTTATATACTGACAATACATTATCAACAATTGTAGGGCGCATAGCGATCTCTCAGACAATTTTTGATATAAATGATACGAATCTAAGTGGAGTTTTTGAAACCACTGGTCAATCAACACTTTATCTTCCGAATGGCACTCTTCTATACACATTTTCTGGACAAACTATTAAGATTGGTAATAATTACGTTTTTCCATTGGCACAATATACATTTAACATTACAAATGCTACAGGTATATATCAACCAATGTATGGTCAAATTACAATAATAAGCACGGATGTGCCCACAGAATTACGTGTATTTAATTTAGCACTTAAGTGGAGGCAATCGCATTAACGTCGTGACTTTATTTTAAGAATTAATGTCATACGACTAATAATCCGTCATACCTTTAATATTAGAAAGCTCTTTGAGCTTTCTAATATTAAAGTATAGACGGTAACGTGGTGACTTCCTTAAAATAAATGTCCAACAACTAATTTAGTTATCGCGATAATTTTATCTCTTAATAGTAATGGAGAGTGGACACCTTATTGTATTAATCTTAATTATCTTACTTGCGTTTTCTTTTTCATATGTTGTATCTGAACCTTTCCATGGAGGTGGTGGTGG
>Ga0208500_1000385_pt1 | contig 11892 bp, 8 predicted proteins | sample CryBogCBE17Sep08_FD_184568 | JGI IMG/M metagenome (GOLD analysis project Ga0208500, IMG submission 184568) | Freshwater microbial communities from Crystal Bog, Wisconsin, USA - CBE17Sep08 (SPAdes) | ecosystem: Environmental > Aquatic > Freshwater > Lake | place: Crystal Bog, Wisconsin, USA...
GCCAAAAACATGTTGGATAATTTAGGCCCAGCACAACAATCTGAAGCAATGAACCAAGGACTAATGAATCCAGTTCCATCTGCACCAGCACCAGCACCAGCACCAGCGGCAATGCCACCAGCAGCAAGCCCAGCAATGCCACCACAAGACACAATGGGTAGCCCAACTGGTATGCCAGCACAAAAGCGCGGCGGCAAAGTTAAGAAGATGAATACTGGCGGAACAGCGAGCTAATATGCCATCAAAAAGTCAAGCTCAAGAAAAGCTAATGGCTGCGGCGGCACACAACCCTAAGTTTGCTAAAAAGGTTGGTGTGCCCACCAAAGTGGCTAAAGAATTTAACAAGGCCGATACAGGCGTAAAACTAAAGTCATTACCAAAACGGGTATCTGGCAGAGGACGTTAATATGGCGTATAGCAACACAACTGGTCAGACACAGATAAATGTCGACCAGTTAATTTCGTATGCGTTTCGTGATGCTGGTAAAACTGCAGAAGAAATCACGCCTGAATATATCAATGCAGGCAAACAAGCACTCTTTTATAACTTACAGAATTTATCCAACCTCGGGGTTAATCTGTGGTTATTAGATAACATCTTATTAGGTGCTCAAAATGATCAACAGATTCTGCAATTACCAAGCACCACAATTGACATTCGTGAAGCTAACTGGGTTTATGTTCAGAACTTGCAACCATCTGGTGCGCTTCCTTCTGACAATTCAGCCGCCGGCAACTTGTTTAGCCAAACACTAGATAATTACGCAACATCAACCTTGGCTGAAAACTGGTTTGGTGCGGCGTATACACCAGCCCAGCGTGTGTTTTATGTTGGCTTTAATGCATATTCTCCAAATACTACCACTACTTACAACCTGTCTTATCAAGTAAGTAACGATGGTACAAATTGGAAAACAGTACAAACATTCCCAGCCACAACATTAGCAGATTCTCAGTGGGCTTATTTTAACGTAAACATTACCCAGCCTTATACATATTATCGTTTACTTAACAATAACACCACAACTACTTTCTCGTTGCGTCAAATTGTATTTTCACAATCCCAACAGGTTATTCCACTGGCTCGTTTAAATCGCGATGACTACTGGAATCTTCCAAACAAACAGTTCCCATCGGTACGCTCATTGCAATATTGGTTTGATAGAACTATCACGCCGTCAATGTATCTGTGGCCTGTACCAAATAATGATTTCCAAATGTTTCAGCTTATTGTTGATAAGCAGATGCAAGACGTTGGTTCATTGACAAACCAGATTTATGTACCAGATCGTTGGTTACCATCTATTCAAGCAAGCCTATCACACAAGTTATCTTTGCAATTACAAGGCGTAGATTTACAGCGTATTCAATACCTGGAAATGCAAGCAGATAAATTGTTCCTGCAAGCTAGTGAAGAAGATAGAGATAAGTCTCCAATTTATTTCCAACCTAATATTTCATATTACACACGATGACTAGCGCTTACGTACAAACCTACGACAATCTTGTGCAAGATGTTATTAATTACATGGAGCGCGATGACGCACAGTTTGTCGCGCAAATTCCTAGCTTAATTGGCTTGGCAGAATCTGCTATTGCGGCAGAGTTAAAGACTTATTTACAGTTAACCGTTGTAGAAACAACCCTGTCACAAAACCAAACTATTTTAAACAAGCCAGCACGTTGGCGTAAAACTACCTCAATGAAGGTAAACGGCCAGCCTATTTTGTTACGTAGCCAAGACTATGTGGCACAATACCAAGCAGAGTCTTCTTCTGGTAAGCCTTTATATTACGCAGAGTATGACTACAATAACTGGGCGATTGCCCCAGCACCAGATAGTTTTTATCCAGTAGAAATTATTTACTACAGCGAAATCCAGCCATTGGATTCTAGCAATCAACAAAACCTATTTACTCGTGAATGCCCACAAGCAATGTTATTTGGTACATTGCTGCAAGCTCAAGGCTACTTAAAAGCCTTGGATAAACTGCCAGTGTGGCAACAGTATTACAAAGATTCATTAGAGTCGCTAAAAAAAGAAGACAACGCTCGCAGAATCGACAGAAACGTTACCGTTCAGGAACCTTAATATATGTCACAATCTTTTACATCGCCATTTACCGGTACCGTTATTGAACCAACGGACGTATCGTACTATCCGCTATCGTTTGCAACAACAACTCAGTTATACTGGCCACAGGTTGTAAACCTACAACTAGGTCAAACACCTGCAGCCCGTATTATGGACTGCATCCCAGCAACATCAAATCTGCAAATTATTCTGCCCGATGCGACCCAAGGATCCCTTGGAACCGATATTTTATTTCGTAATATTGGTGCGTTTAGTTTTACTATTGTTAATGCTGCTTTAGGAAATAGCGTAACAGTTGCTGCCGGTAGCGCAGTTTATTTTTACCTAACTAATAATTCAAGCGTTGGTGGCACTTGGGGAATAATTAATTTTGGTGTTGGCACATCTGCTGCTGATGCTGCTACATTGGCTGGCGCTGGATTGACAACTGTTGCGGGTAAATTAGCTGTTAGTCAAAATCCAGTAGACGTTACAGTATCCCCAACAATTAACGACGGAAGTCGCGCTGCTACATTCGTATGGAATAGCGGGGCCGGTACATTTAATTTACCAGTCCCATCCACATTATCTACAGGTTGGTATATTGGTTTTAGAAACAACGGAACTGGTGCTCTATCCATTGTTCCACCATCGCCAGCTTTAATTAACGGCAATTCTACATTGATCGCCAATCCGGGTGATTCTGGTTTTGTTCTTTACGATTCCAACTCAGCCGGATATGTAACTGTTGGTTTAGCTGCCCCAAATACATCTGCTTTTACTGCAGCAACATACGACGTAGACGCCATTGTTGGGAATTCTTTAAGCTTAGTTACTTTTGCCCCAACTATTCAAACTTACATTGCACAATCTGGCACACGTACATCTACTTTAACAGTTACTTTACCAGCAATTACCCAGATTTATATTTTAGCCAATGCTACGAACCAGAGCGGCTACAATATTAATTTTATTGTTCAAGGGTCTTCAGCATCTCCTTTTGTGTTACCGACAGGCACGGTTGTTGCTGTTTTAAGTGACGGTTTGAACTTATACCCGCTTACTCAGGCTCCTATTGGTTCTTATTCTGCTAGTAATGGAACTGCTGCAGCGCCGTCTTATACTTTTGCAAGTGACTCACACACTGGTATGTACTTAATTGGTACAAGCATTTTAGGCTTGTCTGCTAATTCAACAAGTATGTTGCGTATTGATAACTCAAATCCTTCTGCTCCGTTAATCACAACGCCGGCTAGAATTGCTGCCGGATTAATTTCTGGCGGTACATTCTAATGGCTGATCCGCAAACAGATCAACAATATAACTTAATCTACACGCTGGCAATACCAGCGGGGATTAAGCGTGACGGTACTATCTTTGAAACACAAGAGTTTACAGATGGTGTGTGGTGTCGTTTCCAACGTGAAGTAGCTAAAAAGATGGGCGGTTATCGTACTATCTTTACTAGTTTTAGCGGCATCTATCGCGGCATGATTAATGTGCCGTATAACGGCGTTAACTACATCTTTGCTGGTAATGCAAATGAATTGGATGTATTTACAACTGGAACTACTTTTCCAATTGGTAGTGGCCCTTTTGCCGCTCAAATCTTACCTGGGCAAGTTTACTTTCCAGTTACATCAAACACATCCACATCTTTTGCAATTGCAGGTAATCAAACTTCGGTGTTTACTGCAGGTACACAAGTAATTTTTACACAGTCCGGCACACCAACGGTTTATACAGTAACAACATCAACTTATACATCCCCAAATACGACAGTTAACGTATCTGGTGGAACAATTGTTGGTACACCGACTAAAGGCTGGATTGCCAATGCACCTGTATTTTCAGCAGATTCAGCAAGCGGCCCATACTTAAATGATTGGCAGTTTGACGCTCAATTTAGCCCATCTGGTGGTCAGTTAACTGTACTTGCCCATCCTGGTAAAAATTTGGTAAACATTGACAACGGCGTACCTAGTCAAGTTTTGGTGGGCAATGTAACACCTGGAACTGGTGAAGTTTGGACATTTAGTGGTTTATCTGATTCAGCTGGATCAAATCCGACATACAAACCAATTAGTGTTGATGGTGGTGTTTGTGTTCTTTATCCATTTATTTTTGTGTATGGATCACATGGTTTTATTGCCAATAATAACGTTAGTGGCACATATAATAACCAAACACTTTATGACTGGAATGGCCCTTTAGCCAACCAAGTCAACTTATCATCTTCTAAAATTGTCAAGGGTATGCCAATGCGTGGTGGTACTAATTCACCGTCGGGTTTGTTCTGGGCAACAGACAGTTTAATTCGTGTTTCATTTAATTCAGGCGGTTCGGCAGCAGCAACAATTCCTTCAACTTATTGGAATTACGATATTGTTTCAAGCCAAATCTCAATTATGTCATCCAATGCGGTTGTTGAAATGGATGGTAGTTTTTTCTGGATGGGCGTAGACCGCTTCTACGTCTATAATGGTAGTGTCGCGGTATTGCCCAATGATAAAAACGTAAACTGGCTGTTTGATAATATTAACTACGAACAGCGTCAAAAAGTATGGGCCACAAAGATACCCCGCTACAATGAGATTTGGTTCTTTTATCCACGTGGCACCAATACGGAATGTACTGATGCTATTATTTACAACACCAAAGATAAGATTTGGTATGATGCAGGACAAGCTGTTGGTGCTCAACGTTCATGTGGATATACCACCGAGTTGTTTCCAACACCAATTTGGGCTGATTGGAATTATAACGTGGTTTACAGTACCCCTCGTTATGTTATTGCAAATCCAGCTAGTTTACCAGCACCCACATCGTCTCAGTTTTATCTAGCTGGTGATTTAACTCCGGAATTTAGTCCGGGTGACCATGTTCAATTAACTAACGTTTCTGGGGATCCAGTTTACCAAGTTCTCAGCAGTCAGTTTATTTATAATGGCACAGTAACTCCTCCAGGAGTTACGCTTGTAACATTGACAACAGACTTGGGTACAACGCCAGCGGTTGGCACATCTATTTATTTTGTGCAAGGCGGATATTCAATTTGGCAGCATGAGTTTGGCCAAAATGCACTCGGGTTGGCTGGTGAAGAGGCTGTTTATTCCAGCATAACAACCAGTGATATTAGCTGGATTACTGGCACTCCTTCTGGCAATCAGTTACAAGGTATGAATCGTCGTATGCATTTACGTCGTTTTGAACCTAATTTCTTGCAAACTGGTACAATAGCAATGACCATTTTAGGTCGTAAATTTGCTGATGATGATATGGATTCTCAAGTATCAGGACCCTATTATTTTAATGGCGAAAATGGTAAAATAGACCTTCGTGTAGAATATCGTTTAATGCGTCTTAAATTTGAATCAAACGAATTAAACGGTAACTATGAAATGGGTCGTAATATCATAACGGCAGAATATGGTGACGAGCGTCCGTAGTAACCAGCAGTTTTTCCCCTTTACTCCCGACTACATGTCTTGGGAAGAATGGAACGGAAACTTTATTATTTGGTATGGTCAGGATAATATTCCGGCTCATCCAGAAGATAACTGGCAGGCAACAGCTAACCATATTGCCACTATTCAGGCATTTGCATCCTATCCAATTCCTTCTGCGGAAAGATATGAAAACTGGCAAGATTGGGCCAAAGACGTAACAACAATTATTAATGGACCAGCATACTAATAGGGGCGAAAATGTCCCTATTTTTGCATTAGTATATACAGGATATGACAACAACAGCTAACGGCGCTTTGGATACCTTGATACCCACGTTTGACGATGGGGGTTCAACTACAACTACGGCTACTCCATCCACTGCTAATGCTATTGCGGGGTTTTATCAATCGGTATTGGGTCGTGCGCCAGATGCCGCTGGTTTGGCTTTTTGGACCAATGCTGCAAATAGCGGTGAATCGCTATCTGATATTCAGGCTGCTTTTCAAAATTCCCCGGAAGCTCAAAGTAAGGCAGCAGCTGCAGCACAAACAAATACCACTGGCGGGTTAGCTGCTGTAACAGGTAATAATACCGCAACAACAATAAATACACAAAACAGTACTGGCGCATTAGCTAGTAGTGTTTCTACTGGATCTACTGCAAGCGCTACAACCACTAATGATCCAAATGCTGCGGCTATTAGCCAAATGTATCAGACCATTTTGAACCGTGCGCCAGACGCGCCAGGTTTGCAATTTTGGGAACAAGCTGCTGCTAGTGGAACACCGTTAGAACAAATTAAAGCTGCTATTCAAGCGTCACAAGAAGCACAAAATTTAGCTGCTAGTAGCGGAACTAGTACCAGCACAGGTGTAAGCACAGCTACTGGTACGGGTGTAAGCACAGCTACTGGTACAGGTGTAAGTACTAGCACGGGTGTTAGTGCAAGTATTAGTCAAATGTATCAAAGCTTGTTGGGTCATGCCCCTGATGCTGCTGGTTTAGCTTATTGGATTGGTCAAGTGCAAAATGGTGCAACATTAAGTCAAGTTCAAGAAGCTATCTTAAGTTCTTCTGAAGCAGCAGCAAATCCAACTGCAGCAATTACAACATTGTATCAAAATATACTTGGTCGTAATCCAGATGCCGCAGGTTTAGCTAATTGGGTAAAAGCTGTAAAAAATGGTGCAACATTAGATCAAATTTCTTCAGATATATCTTCATCTAAAGAAGCATCGGATGCTACACAAATTGCCAATGATTACAAAAATTATTACGGAACGCAAATAAACTCAGCCAATTTGGCAAAATATCAAGCCGAATTAGCTTCCGGAAAAACAATTGATGATATAACCAAAGAGTTTGGTGCTGATCCCGCAGCAGCTACCAACATTACTGCGACTATTACAGCGGCCTATCAAAACAATTTAGGCCGTGCTCCAGATACTGCTGGATTAGCTAATTGGGTAAAACAAGTAACTTCTGGTGTTGCAACATTAAATCAAGTTACTCAACAAATTTCTAATTCAGATGAAGCAAAGGCATACGCAGCAGATCCGGTTGTACAAGATTATGAGCAGTATTTAGGCCACGCACCTGATGCTGCTGGATTGGCTTTTTGGAAAGCTGCTATAGCTTCTGGTCAAAATCCAAACGATGTGGCAAAACAAATTGCTTTATCCCCCGAAGGTATTGCGTATTCAACAAAAAATTTAACAGCTTTGTTGAATGCTGAACTAGGATCTGACTTTGTAAGCAAATTAACATCAGATCAATTAAAGCAATATGCAACAATGTTTGCGGATCCTTCTACGTCTGATAACACTGTTAAATTATCACAAGATCAATTTAATGCAGCATGGTATTTACAACAAAATCCAGATGTTGCAGCAGATCCATATTATAGTAAAAATCCATATCAACATTATTTAGATCACGGATTTGATGAAGGCCGTCTTGGTAGCCCAAATGCTCCAAAACAAACAGCCGATGAAAAGTTGTTAAGTGTTTATACGGCAATGACCCAGGACCCAACATTGGGGCCTCAATTAAAAGCTGCAAACCCAAATTTGTATGCTGTTGCAACGCCTATAAAAGATATGGGCGGCCAATGGGTTAATAGAAGTATTGCGTATCAATATGGCTCTTATAATGGATTACCAATATTAAGTGCTGCAGTCGCTAATGCAATTTTAAATGGTGGCGATAGTGTTGGAAATTTTGCCTTTGGTAGAGGTAATTTAACTACTAATTTAGGTTGGTCTTCCAACTCGTACAGCGGAAATATTTCACGCGGTGCTACAGCACTTGGTATTAATGTTCCAACATTTACTGATCCACAAACTGGTTTAAGTAATCAGCCAGATTATAAAAGTATGGATATGAACCAGCTAACTTCTATTGCTAAAGAGTTAGGGATCGATCCAACGCAGTTTAAAGATCAACAAGTACCAGCAAAACAGCCGGTTTTGGATAGTGATGGTAATGTCCAATTTGACCAAAACGGCAACGCTATGACAAAACCAGCTTATCAAACAGATTCTGATGGTAATGTTGTTACGGATAAAAACGGCAATCCAATACCGTTAATGACCACAATACCTGCGCAAGAAGGTTTATACAAAGCAATTGATGCTGCAAGTCAAAACCTTTATCAAGTAACATTAGATACTTTGGTTCCAGGTCAAGCTAATGAAGGGGGAGCAAACAGTTTCCAAACTGTAACATACGAGCAAATTAATGGTAAGTTAATTCCTATTTCTCAGCCTGTTTCCCATGGCGGAATACAAAACCCAGATGTTTATAGCGGTGGTGGTCATGGTTTTCTTTCTGATAGTGGTTTATTACAAGGCTTGGAGTTTGTTGGGGCTGCAGCTCTCGCTGCTTTTGTTGGTCCAGAAGACTTAGCTTTAATTGGTAGTACTGTAACTGGTGGTGCTGCCACAGGAACAACTGCTGCGATTATTGGAAGTATTGGAGTTGGTGCTGCAACTAGCTCAGTATTTGCCGCATTAAACGGTGGAAACATTGGTCAAGCGGCAATTAAAGGTGGTATTGCTGGCGGTATTGGCGCTGGTATGAATAGTGTTATTGGTCAAGTTCCTGGAATGTCGGATTTAACAAACACCATTGCCAATAACACCAATTTATCTGCCTCACAAGTACAAAATATTATTGGGTCAACACTTGCTAGAACACTAAGCACCGCAGTTGGAGGTACTAATGGTCAACAGATATTAAATTCATTTGCAACTGCTTTGGCTTCTACTACATTAGGACAAGAAGCAGCTACACAGATTACTTCACTGTTATCAACTAGTGGATTAGATCCTGCAACAATTAAAGCAATTGCAAATGCAACTAACTTAGTTACCAATACTGCAAGTACTGGTGTTCTTAGTGGTAAGAGTACCACGCAAATCCAAAATTCAGTTATTACATCTTTGGTTAGCGGCGGAATTGGAATTGGAAAAACTGCCATTACTAGTGACGCCAATATTAACCCGGCAACCGGACAACCTTGGACTGGAAGTGATTTAAACAGCACTACAAGCCCAAATAATAATAATACAACAAATTACAGTAATTTAGATCAGACTAAAATTAGTGATATTGCTAGCAATTTTGGAATTTCATCTGACCAATTAAAAAGCATTTTAGCTGATTCTCCAGCTGTAGCAAACAGTTTATTTGGTACTGGAACTCAAGTTGCAGATTTATCTGGTGATATTGTTTTTGGAAAAAGTGGATATGGTGGTACGGCCTCTTATATTAACTTACCGAAAACAGCAGTGGACATGAAGGCTAGTGTTGATAATGTCCCCGCTAATGATTTATCTCAAGGTGTGAATGTAAATGCAACACGTTTTACTCCGGATTTAACTTTATCAGATTATTCTGATCAAAAATCGCAGTTGCAGAAAGAATTAGATAGTGGAAGTATTTCTCAAGCACAATTTGATAAAGATAACTCTGCGTTAGATAATCAGTTTAATAGTCAAGCTCCAGATCTTACAACTGCGCTTAATATTATTAATACGTTTACTAAGACTGGAATGGATGCAAATACTGCTTTAACAAAAGCAGCAAATGCCACAAATATAAATAAACTAGATTTAGCAAAATTAATTACTGGCACAGGTACAGGAACAGGCACAGGAACTGGAACTGGAACTGGAACTGGAACTGGAACTGGAACTGGAACTGGAACTGGAACTGGAACTGGAACTGGAACTAGAACTGGTATAGACACCGGAACAAGTGATAGTACAGGAACGGGTACTAGCACTAGCACCGGAACGGGTACAGATACAAATACAAGTGTAAAAACTGGAACCGATAATAGTGGAACATCTACCACTGTTAATAAATTAGTAAGTTCTTTAGGACAACCAACAACTACAGCAAAGTTAGATATGCCAAAAGCCACATTAGTTAAAGGTTCACAAGTTAATCTACCTATGGGTAAATATGATATTCCTGTAGAGGCGTTGCCACAACAAGTTTATAACCCACAACAATTACAAGAAATACAACAAGCAAAAGCAGGAGGCCGTATTAAAAATTACGCAACTGGTTCTAGTGTTACCACACCTAGTTCTTCACCAACACTAGTTAAAGGGTCTCAAGTTACTGTTAACCCATCATCTTACGCCATCCCAATTGAAGCGTATCAGGCCCCTGTTTACAATCCAAACGCACTGTCACAAATTCAAAGCGCTGCAGAAGGTGGTATAATTGGTATGGAAGCTGGCGGTGGTTTGCCAATGACTCCAAAAACCATGCACGGCCAGCAATTTGGTTTTGCAGGCGGATACCACGGTCTAAACCCTTTGTCTAATGCTCCGCATTTAGCGGCTGGTGGCAATATACCTGCAGACCATGAGCCAGAGTTTTTTAGTGAAGGTGGTTTAAATTCCATGCATCATACTTTTGTTCGTGGCGATGGGGACGGCACAAGCGATTCAGTTCCAGCCATGCTGGCAAACGGAGAGTTTGTTATCCCTGCAGATGTGGTATCATCTTTAGGTAACGGAAGCAATGATTCCGGAGCAAAAGTATTAGATGAATTTTTAAAGACAATTAGGCATCATAAACGCAATGCTGATGCCAAACATTTACCACCCGATAGCAAAGGTGCATTGGGTTATTTATTGGAAGCAAAACGTAAGGTGAAAAAATAATGGCTGGCACAACAGGATCTTCCGGGTTAAATAACTTTTTAACCGATACAAATCAAGTACAAACAACATTACCAACTTGGTATGATGCGGCGCAACAGGGTATTGTAAACCAGGCAAAAACAGCACAAGCTGCAGCACCACAGTTTCAAAATACGGTAGCTCAGGGTGCGGTTAATACACTTTCTGGTGCCAATAACCCATTCACCCAAGCACAAGGTAGTTTAAATCAAATTGCTACTGGCGCTGCTAATCCTTGGATTACTGACCCAACTACAGGCCAAGTAACCCCAAATACCCAAACAGCTATGGGTGGTTTATTTGCAGCGCAACAACAGCAATTAAATCAACTATTACCAACAATGACTGCTCCAGCTGAGGCTAATGCTATCGGTTCTGGAAATTTTGGCAGCTTACGTGGTCAAACTTCTGTTGATACAGCAAAAACAAATGCCCTTGCAAATCTGCAAGCACAACAAATGCAATCTGCGTTGCAAAACCAATCAACCGGAGCTAGTGCAGCAAACGCATTGGGTAACGTTGGTGCTCAGGATATTTCCGCGGGCTTAACAACCGGTACAGCACAAATGAATGCCCCCTTCCAAAACGTAGGTAACTATGCAAACTTGGTTAATGCAATCAACGTACCTGCTACAGTATCTCAACAAAATCAAACATCACCATTATCGCAGATTGGTGCCATTTCTAATGCGTTGGGTTCAACCGGCGCAGTAAGTAGCCTATTACAAAACTTAGGCGTTACCGGTGGACTAGGTGGTTTAGCTGGTAGTATTGGAAGCGGCATTAGTAGTTTGTTTGGTGGCAATAGTGGCGATCTCCCAACTACAGATGCTCAAGCATTGCAAAACGCAGCCAATTTAGCATCAAATTTACCTGGTGGTATGAATATGCAACAGTATGACGCTGCTGTTAACGGCTGGATACCATCTGGAACAGATGCTAACGGAAACACCACATACGTTGATGTTAACGGCGACCCAGTATAATAAAGGATAAATCATGGCGTTACCAGATAATACAACACCAGATCAACCTACAGATCAAACAACGCAAGGCGGTTTGTCTTCTGTTGCTGTTCCTGTAAAAATGTCTACTCCTACTAAAGGACAGGCTCTAAACATTAGCCCCACTGGCGCAATGTTGATTGATGACAAAACAGGAAAAAGT
>Ga0208500_1000397_pt1 | contig 11633 bp, 13 predicted proteins | sample CryBogCBE17Sep08_FD_184568 | JGI IMG/M metagenome (GOLD analysis project Ga0208500, IMG submission 184568) | Freshwater microbial communities from Crystal Bog, Wisconsin, USA - CBE17Sep08 (SPAdes) | ecosystem: Environmental > Aquatic > Freshwater > Lake | place: Crystal Bog, Wisconsin, USA...
CTTACACTCGCCGCCGCTGATTCAGCCCGTGCCGCACAGAGTATCACAGGTCGTGCGGCATCCCGTGCTCCAACAGATGCCCAGCTACGTGCCGTAAGTATTGCAATGAGCAAGGCGGCTAGTGCTACGCAGAAGTCTGTTGCTACGGCGCATCGTGCGACGCCTGAGAAAGTAAAGACCGCCCTTGTCGGTTAAATCTTGGGCAGCACGAGCGGCAACGAAGGCGGTTTAAAAACCGCCCATAAGACATCTTGTAGACCACAATGAAGGTTGGCATCACTGTAAGATTTCTTAACAGTTATTTCAGTGGGGGCATCCCGCAGGTAGCGTGCTCCCTCGCAAAAGCCCTCCAAGCCGCAGAACACAATGTAACGCTTCTGTACCCAGCAGGCGAGCAGGACTGGTTTATGGACGTCAAAGGGCTTAAAGAAACCCTCCCGCCACGCAAACCGTGGTCCCCCACCGATACCGAGCACTACGACGTCGTGTTTGAAGTTGTATGGTCGTTCTCGGAAACGGACCGCCCCAAGGTTGCCACACACCGCATTCTATGGGTCCACCAGCCTCCAGTGTTCCACGATATTGAATCGTCGGTCTACAATTGGAATCCAACGCAGCGGTCATTCAAGAACCTCACTGCCATCGCAACCTACGATTTTTACACGTCCCAGGACGTCCGATACCTAGAGTTTTTGTCAGGAGTCCAGGTTATTCAAGTGCCTTTTCTATGGAATCAGGAAGCACTTACCGTTTTTTGCGAAGAGAATAAGACTCCAGAATGGAAGGAGTCCGCTAAGCGTGTAGAGGCACTGATTCCGAAGGAGACGCACCCATCGGTTTCGTGGTGCGCACGTATTGTAGAAAGCAATTTCAGCAATACGAGCCACGCAAATATTCCACTCAATATTCTAACACAGATTCGTGTCAGGGGCGATCCGGTACGTTTTAATATTCATAATGGCGAACAGCTTGGAGCGAATGAGTTTTTCAAATCAAATATTGTGAAGAATCTGCTTTTACCGGATATAAGTGGATCGGTGGTACCTCGTGTACGCTTACCGGACTTGCGCCAAGAGAAATCGTTTATTATTGCGCATCAACGCTTCCGTCCTCTCAAGGCGTTTATGCTAGACGCCTTGTATCTTGGTATTCCTCTCATTCACAACTGTGAATTGCTCACCGAAATGGGAACTCCATACGGCTATAAGTTAAATCAAATTCAGGACGCCGCAAACGCGTGGGCTAAACTCAAGAAAGATTACGAAAATGATAAACTTCTTTTCAATAACGCTGTACATAGTGCGATGCGGGTAAAACTTGTAAAGCGTTTTTCACCGGTTGCGCTTTCATCAGCCTACAATGAACTATTGAAGCGTGCTATTACACCCAAGTCTATCCCTAAATCTATAACTCCGAATAAGCAAAATAAGGAACTGCGTGTACACTTTTGTGAGTTATGGAGTGAATTTGTACCGAAGTACAACTTTTTTATGTATTTGCTTTCTTGGATTGGTGCGATGAATAATATCCCTGTTATTTTGGATAGTACTACGCCGAATCTCGTTATCTATGGACCTCTCAGTCATGGGCAAGAGAAGGCGTATCCTGGAGTATCAAAGGTATGGTTTACAGGGGAAAATATCCAGCCGCCAAAGGACGATGATATTGTACTCAGCCTAGGCTTCCAGTATAATACCGCTTCTAACTATATTCGTCTGCCGCTATGGATGCTGGAAGTCAATTGGTTCGGCGGAGACCCTGTCAAGATTGCGAATCCTCGTCCTGTCTCAGTACAAGCCGCTACAACGGTAGACCAAGCTATGATAGATAAGAAGAGCAAGTTTTGCGCCTTTGTCGCCACGAATCCTAACAATAATAATCGTAATGTGGCATTCCATATTTTGAATAACTGGAAGCCAGTAGATTCCGCAGGACGTCTATTCTGTAATCGTCCAGAGGGACCGATTCCGGCAGGTTTGGGTGGTGGTGGCGGTGAGCTCGCAAAGGTGGAGTATTACAAGGACTACAAGTTTGTAATTACATATGAGAATTCGCCTGGTCCAGGTTACACTACGGAAAAGTTATTTCACGCTAAGGTGGCGGGTGCTGTGCCGATTTATTGGGGAGACCCATTTGTAGATCGTGATTTTGATTCGACAGGATTTATCAATGCAAATCAGGTAAGCAAGCCTGAAGATCTCATCACTCTTGTGAAGAAGATAGATGATGATCCTGCCGCTTGGCGTAAGATGGCAGCAGTACCTGCGATTACAGCTTCAAAGCGCGCATATTGCGAACATACAATGGAAGAGGTAGGAAAGCGTATATTCAGGCTTATTTTAGATAAGGAGGTAAAGGTAGATTCTTGGGTTAAAGCGGAGACATTTGGTAAATTATATGAGACAATGGATTACAAGCAACTCTATGCGTCGTATTTGACGTCGGTGCCTCCTGCGCCTGCGCTAGCACCAGTCCCAGCTCCAGCTCCAGCTCCAGCTCCAACTCCATCCCCAGCAACAGCTCTAGCCACCGCGTCTATCTCCAAAATCACAAACCCACGTGTATTTTTCACCGCCGCAAATCAAAAATATGTAGAAGCCGCCGTGAATGTCATCGCCTCAATGAAGTCGTACGAGCCAGACATCCCAAAGATTGTCTATGTATGGCGTGATGTAACGGAGGAGCAGTGTAATATTCTCAAACAGTACGGTGCTACGGAGGTGCGTCGTTTTCCAGAGGAGAATGGTCCATGGCGCGACTTCTGGGAACCACAGCATTTTGCGTGGAAACTATGGGCACATGTACATGCCGGTCTCAAGGAAGCACCAGGCACCTTAATGTTATACATGGATTCGGGCGTCGCCCTTGCCTCCCCCATTTCCGCAATTTGGAGCACGATTCAGGAGAAGGATATCTTTATACTGGACGATGCGGAACAGACGAACGAACGCTGGTGCCATCCAACCTTTTGTAAGGAATTTCAGGTCACCCCTGATGAGCTCAAGGCGAATCAGATTTGGGCGGGCTGTATTGGATTTAAGGTTGGTGGAAAATATATGGAATCGGTTCACCGACAGGCGCTTGGTATTGCCGAGGCTAAGCGTGATGTGATTGTAGGCGAAAAGTGGAGCCCATATTCTCAGGTCTGCTTAGGTCATCGTCACGACCAATCCATCCTCAGTATTATTACACAACGGGCAGGTGCTCCAAGGACACCACTCAAGGAGTTCTACTGTGACCGCTCTATGCGTACGGCGAAGCAGTGGGGCACTCCACTCTATGTACACCGCGGCAACTTTAAGGATATTGTGCCGTTTACGGATGGTATTGATGAAGCATATGTAATTAATTTGGATCGTCGTAAGGACCGTCTTGATAAGTTCAAGGAAACTCATAAGAATATTAAGGATCGTGTATATTTATGGAAGGCGGTAGATGGTCGTACACTCACCTTAACTCCTGAGTTGGTCAATTGCTTCCGTAACAACGATTTCAATTGGAAGAAATCGGTTATGGGATGTGCTCTCTCGCATCTGGGTCTATGGGAAAAACTCGCAAACGATAAGCTTGCGAAGTCGTATCTCATTATGGAAGATGACGCAGTGCTGTTCGAAAAATGGATTCTACGATGGATGACGGCGGCGAAACATATTCCAGCGGATGCAGATGTTATTTATCTAGGTGGTATTTTACCACCGAATAAGGCAGCCTTTCCTCAAGTTGCCGAGGTAGTCAATGAATACTTTGGCAGAGTTGCGCTGAATACACTCTACTCAACTACTCCCCGCCGGTACTTCCATTTCTGTAACTACGCATATGTACTTACACAGCAAGGCGCACGTAAATTGATTAAGCTTGTGAAGGAGAAGGGTATTTTCACGAGTGGCGATCATATGATTGTCAATCACGGTGATAATCTGCTCAATATCTATTTTACGGTACCACTTCTTGCCACTTGCTTCCAGGAGAATGACCCTGTGTACCAGCGATCCGATTTCAATAATTTCAACCGTGTAGACAACTTTGATAGTGATTTATGGAACAATACAGAGTGCTTTACAAAGGAGGAGACATTTGCGGTGATTAGTAGTGAACTGAAGGGGCAGACATTTACTGTTGTAGGTGATACAATGCCTAATGCTCCAGCTCCATCTCCAGCTTCAGTTCCAGCACCAGTAACAGCAGCACCAGTAACAGCAGCTCCAGTACAGCAGCAGGCAGCACCAGGCGACTTTTCTGCGGTATGGAACCGTCTTCTACAGGCAACGGTGCTCAAAAAGGACGCAGAGTTCAAGCCAACCCTGGATGCTATGTTCGCACTATGGTCCCCTGCAAACTTTGACGCTACAAAGTCATACCATGCGATGTTTGAACAGTTAATTGTCGCAGAGAATGAGATGTTTATGCGCTACAAGGCAGATATTTATGCGGCACTCAAGGCAAAGTTTGACCTATCTAATGCGGCGCTCTGGGGCAAGATTGTTGGAAAACTCGGTAATAATACAGTCCAGCCTTCAAACGACACAATCCCTGTCTTCTACCTCAAGACGATTAAGCCAGAGTTTTTAGAAAACGACTGGTTGAACTCTCTCTTTCCTAAGGCGATTGAGTGGGTTCCTCTAGAATCGTTTGACCATCTTGTACAGGCAACCAACCCCATTCTGCTCTTCCAGACTATTCCTGGCGAATCATCACTCGGTTATATCTACAATGGATTCGCCAGCGGTCTAGAAAAGTTAGGTAAGCAGATGACCGTTATCCATATTAGCGATGAATTTGGACGTGATCCGATTGACTTTTACAATTCACCCGCGGTCAAGCGTGTAATTCGTAACTACTATCGCCCAAATCTACCAATGAATAAAGTAGATATTATTCCACTTGGTTATGCAAATGGACGTGGTGCTACAAACCAGACAGCTCCTACATTTGAACAGCGTCCATATTTATGGTCGTTCGCTGGCTCTATGGACCGCCCTGGACGTAGCCAGGCGATTCAGTCCCTTGAGCGTACAGGCAACTTCAAGCTTGCCGACCGTCCTACATGGGGAGATCCAGCCAAACTCAACGCCAATGAGTATAATTTACTCAACCAACAGACGAAGTTTGTGCCTTGCTTCAATGGATTCTCATCACTAGAATCGTATCGGCTCTATGAGGCACTAGAACAGGGGGCGATTCCAATTTATGTGCCGAACGAAGTTGACCATTACGCCGAAGTACTCGGCAAGCATCCTATTTTATCGTTTCCTTCGTGGGAGAAGGCAGCCGAACTTTTACCAACATTGGCACAGAATCCAGCAGTCATGGAGGACCATCGCCGTATTCTCTCAACGTGGTGGCAAGGAAAAAAGGCGGACTTTAGGGACCGTCTAGCACGGGTATTTAACTAAGACCCCCAACAGCCACAACATACGGCATGACCCGATAATTTTGTCCATTCATCAATTGTATATTGACTTCCCATTGATTGATTACAGCGAGAGCAAATTGCACGTAAATTTGTAATATCCAGAGTACCGCCCTTCGCCTCCGGTTTATTATGACCAACGTGGAAATCAAACACACTTATCCGATTTTTACACCAAGATATGGTACATTTTGCCTCATATCTAGGACCTACGGATGTGAGCCATACTTGTTCGCGCAAAGCACGGGGAATTTTTGCCTTGGGTGTGGCAGGTTTTGTAGGTGCGGATGACATATAAAGACTATTATATAAACTACCGTAAAGCACTATATGTCAAATTTTACAAATTTGGATGCTCTTCTCGCAAAGCTGCCGATTCAGCAACCAATACAAAAACGGGTACGATTTATGCTCGTTGGTACGCATACGAACCAGACGACCGGTTATAGTAAAGTGACGCATAATATTATCCACGAAATGGTCAAATATCCTTGGATTGATATTTATCATTTCGCATTTCAGAATTTTGTGAAGAATCAGCAGCCGAATCGTATATATCCGCCAAATGTAAACGTCTATGACCCATTTGCGAATGAGAAGGAACACTCAGAGCAGGGATTTGGATTCAGTCAACTTCCAGAGTATGTGCGTCAAGTAAAACCCGATGTAATCCTCATTTATAATGACGCAAGTGTTATCTGCCGTTTTCTAGATAAGTTACAAGAGCAGCTTCAACCAGAGGAGCGAAAGTATAAAATGATTATCTACCTTGACCAAGTGTATAAGATACAACGTCCAGAATTTCTGGATCGTATCAACCGAGATACAGATATCTATTTTGCATTTACAGACTATTGGCGCACCGTTCTTCAGGAACAGGGTATTACGAAGCCTATTCATGTCCTGAGACACGGGTTTGAGCCAAATGAGTTTAAACCACTCAATCGTGATGCGATGCGCAAAAAGCATAATATTCCACAGCACGTTTTCCTATTTCTCAATCTCAATCGCAATACACCAAGAAAGCACCACGATATTGTTGTACAGGCGTTCGCACAACTGGTAGCGAAGCATCCCACGAAGCCTTTAGGGCTACTCGCCGTTTGCGACGCTGGACAACTGGGAGGATATCCACTAAGAGAAATCTATATGCGTGAACTCATTCGTCTCAATATGATTCCACAACATCATGTACATAAACTAATGATTACCGAACACTCTATGGCGTGGGATGATCATGTAATCAATGAACTCTACTCATTGAGCGATGTTGGAATTACAGGCGCCGATGGAGAAGGCTTTGGTCTCTGTCAGTTTGAGGCAATGGGTGTAGGTATTCCACAGGTCGTTCCATATATCGGCGGTTTCAGGGATTTCTGTATTCCGAACAAAAATGCGATGTGTGTGACGCCGAAGATTGAGGTCTATCTGCCACTGGCTATGAGCGTCATTGGCGGAAAGGGTGAGTTGGTGGATGCGACGGAGCTTGCCCTTGCCGCCGAGGAGTATCTGCTGGATACGGATCTGAGGGAAGCGCACGGCAAGGCGGCACGAGAGACCGTTCTGGGGTACCGATGGGCAGACGAGGTAAAGAATTTAGTGGATGTGCTTAAGACGATGACTTAGCACCAAAGACTTTCATAATAGCGGAGGCAAGTTCGCTCTCTCCGTCTTCATATGTTAGTAAATAAATGGAGACAAAACTGAGCGCGATACCAATACCCTTCAATAGCCCTACCTTCTCTTGTAAGAGAACCAAGCCGGTAAATGTGACGAGTATATTACTCATCATATTCCATAGCAGATTGACAACCGTCATCGTCTCGAACCGAAGTCCTTGTAGAAAAATCATAGGTTGTATGGAGTAAATTGCCATAGAAACGGGTAAAAAAATCATACTCAGCTCTTTCAATGAGACCTTCTTGAGTATACTAAATGCCAGGGTATCAACACCCGCCATTAGACTCGCAATGCCTATGGGAATCCAATTTATAGCTGGCATATTCTATAGTGAATGATTATTTTCATTTCCCAACAGGTGAAGTCTTTCGCGCGCAATATTGTACACTTCGGTCGCCACCTCGCATGACGCGAGTTTATTGCCGAGGGAGGTGAAGTACGGGCGACCGGTTTGCATTTCGGCGAGTTGGCATGCCGAGGAGAGTTGAACAATACGTAACCTTAATGCTTCCGTCTCCTCTTGTATAATATACGCATAATATAATACTCCTAGGAGAAATCCAACATTGAGCGCATATATCAAGTAGTCCATCTGCCGTATCTAAAAAAATCTTTGTACCTATTTCAAATTTTGACCAATGACTATGTGAACAGTGTAGGATATTGTTCTTCAACCGCCGCAACCATATTATACCTTACAACAAAGTGAAGAAACTGTAATGTAAGTTCAAGAGTCATTCCCGCATAGACCAACGCCTTCAATGGTTCATAATACATATAATAACCTACTGTTAGAAGCGCAAAGACTGTATAAATTACCCAAAGATTTCTATATTCGTTCTCTTCGTTGAGGAGCATTTGAATAAGAATACTATTGGACATAGTAGAATGGCTGTAGCGTTGTTTACAGGCGCCAATGGCATAAAGGGCGAAGTCAATTTTTCAGCCACCTCTACGGGCACAAAGGTACACGCTATTTTTACAGAGCTCCCGAAAGGAAATCACGGGTTCCATATTCATAAGGCGGGCGACCTGAGGGGTGAAGGCTGTAAGGGGGCGTGCGACCATTTTCATATGGGAACACCGCAACCCCATGGTGGAGCGCCAACGTCAAAAAACGCTCGTCATACGGGCGATTTGGGTAATTTAACGGGTCCAAGTGATGAGGTGACGTATATCCTCAAAGGCGTCACCTTGGAGGACTTATGGGGACGTTCGGTCATCGTTCATGAGGACGAGGACGACCTGGGCAAGGGACCGTTTGAGGATAGTGTAACGACGGGACATTCAGGAAAGCGGATCGGCTGTGCGATTATTGGGCGAGTCCAAACTCCAGCCTGTAACGGTACAGCGCCCGCCAAAACCCGTAAAGTCCGTCGTAACCATCGGCGCAACCGCATTCCATAAGCCCTTTACAAGGCACAAGAATGGATAGATGACCAAGTCGGACGGCGCAACATTATCCCATTTATACCGCCCGTCACAGGGCGACGCACGAACCGCTTGTAGCGCCTTATTCATCTCAACGAGCCTTTCCCGCATGTCTGGCTCCAACCGCACAAACTCACTACCGGCACAGCGTGCTTCCACTGATAGAATCATATAGTTAAACAGCCACGTCGTCAGGCAGTCAATACGCCATACCCGCTCATCGGCGACCCCCGCTTTGAACCAATCGCCCCGTTCAGCCGCAATACGTAATGGCACATCGCGCAGTCTCTTCATAAGAGTCGGCACGTGAAATACCTCTAGAACGAACTTGAGACGCAGATACCCAATCGCCGCCAGAACAAAATCGTCGTCTGCTGACAACGCACGAAGAATATCAGTTACGCTCCCAACAGCGTCTAACCCCAGCCGACTCATATAGTATTTTGTTAGAAACTCAGGCAAGTGATAGCCTCCAAAGAGCAATCCCTTCAACTCTTCGTCTGTATTATGGTCGCAATTATTATGGGGAAAAGGAAACTCTGTATGCGCATTGAGCGTATAGAAATCTGGGGAAAGCATTACAAGTGATATACAACTGCGGTGTATATTCAATTTTTGCCCCGTACTATAGTTAGAATGGGTTCTACTACTTCTGTGCCAGTTTCGCAGTCTAGAGTCGTGAATACGATGACAAATCCGATGATATGTAAGTATGATAACTGTAAAAATCGTATAGAATTCAGAAAAACCTATTGTGTAATTCATGATATAAATACGGGGCAGCCAAAGGAAGAGCCGAAAAAGGAGGGTTGTTGGGGTTGTTGTTGTGATATGATGTGTATGTAATAAAAAAATTGAACCCTCCCGTAGGGCTTTTTTGACGTTCACCTCAAATGAACTGCCCTAATTGTGAAGCTATCAAGGGACTTGCCCTCCAACATTCGATGGATGATTGTCCGATTAAGGATGATATTACATGTCGTAGATGTTGCCAAACTGGTCATATGACCCATCTATGTCAGCAGAACTGGTCGCATTGGGAGCGTCCGACCACTATGGAACAACTTATCCCCCTTCATATCCGCAATCGTTACAAGATTACCTCGGCGACTCCACTTACATTTGAAACACCGCGCGGCGCAGATACAGTACATGAACTTCATCCTATGAACGAGTTTCAAATGCCTGATAATTATAAAGAATTACGTTCTTTTGTAGATAAATATGGTATTTATGTAAAAAAGACCACAAAGGCGGCAGAATTGGCGTGCGTGGAGGCGATTCACTCTTGGGCGAAGGAGACTGGTCGCCGTATCATTCCTAAAAATACCATTGTAGTATAGATGGCGAGACGTAATCCAACTCGTAAATCAAGGCGCACAATGAATATTCCAAATAATGCGATAGTAAATGTACAACAGGATCCGTATTCATCCCGTTTTTTAACGAACGGAAAGACGGCGAAAGAGATACTCAAGGAGGCGGGTCCGACGTATCTGGGCGGTCGTAGAAATAGAAAGACACGCCGCCACCGTCGTTAGGTCGCTCGCTTCGGTCGCTCGCTTCGGTCGCTCGCTTCGGTCGCTCGCTTCGGTCGCTCGCTTCGGTCGCTCGCTTGAAAAAATTGAAATCATCATAGGACATTTTGTACTCTTTCGGTCTGCGTACAAAACATCCACATACTTTCCTCCTCCTAAAACAAACAATGCCTTCTATTCCTTCCTTCCCAACCCTGTACGGTAAAGCGTCCACAGGTAAAATTAAGATGTGGTCTATTAAAGTTGAAGACCAAAAAGGGGTCGGTGCGATTACGACGACCCACGGCTACGTAGGTGGCAAACTCCAGGAAAATGTCCGTCTCGTCACGGTGGGCAAGAACCTGGGTAAGAAAAACGAGACAACTCCAGTCCAGCAGGCGGTCAATGAGGCACAGAGCGACTGGAAAAAGAAGACCGAGGCGGGCGGTATGACCGAGAAGATGCCTGAGGAGGCAGCAGCTGGTGCGGGCAAGGCAAAGGCAGACTCTGACGGCGAGAGCGTCAAGTCCGCAGGCAAGCCGAGCGCCGAAAAGAACGCCAAGGCGGCGACCAATGCCGGCGGTGTCCCTCACCCGATGCTCGCCCACGACTACAATAAGCGCGGCAAGGATATCAAGTTCCCGTGCTATGCCCAGCGGAAGTTGGACGGTGTGCGCTGCCTCGCCATCTCAGGCAAGGGACTTTACAGCCGTACAGGCAAGGCGTTCCCGCATATGGACCACATTCGTGCCGAGATTAACAGCCTCCCCAGAGGCACGATTCTGGACGGCGAGCTGTACAGTGATACGCTCAACTTCCAGGAGATTGTAGGTCTCGTCAAGAAGGAGACGCTCAAGCCTGAGGACACCGCTAAGATGACGCAGATTTACCTCTGCGTCTACGATACTATTCAGGACGGCACGAACGAGGAGCGTAATAACTGGCTCGCCAATCTCTTCAAGACGCACAAGTTCAAGGCGCTCAAGCTCCTGCCGACCGACATCGCCAATAATCTGGACGACGTCAAGCGGCTTCACGCCGAGTATGTCGCCGACGGCTACGAGGGGCTCATCCTACGTAATAAGGCAGGGCTCTACAAGGTGGGGCACCGCTCCGCTGACCTCCAGAAGTACAAGGAGTTCAAGGACGATGAGTACAAGATTATCGGCTTCAAGGAGGGCGACGGCATTGAGAAGGGCTGCGTCATCTGGGTCTGCGAGACGAAGGACAAGAAGCCGTTCAGCGTCCGCCCTAGGGGCACACATGAGCAGCGTGCCGAGGCGTTCAAGGCGGCGTCCAAGGCGATCGGCAAGAAGCTGACAGTGCGCTTCCAGGAGTTGACGGAGGACGGCATTCCGCGCTTCCCTGTCGGTCTCGCCATCCGCGACTACGAGTAACCTAAAACAACAAAAAACAAAAAACAAAAAAAACAAAAAACAAAAACCAAAAACCACTACCCACAATAAGGATGGCGAATTGGAGCCTAGACACGGCGACTCTGTCGCCAAATGAAATTAGAATACAAAAATTTACAGAAAATGCCACAGGGCACAAGTTTCCAACACTCAGTAAGAAATTCGCTTCATTATTCAGTC
>Ga0208500_1000398_pt1 | contig 11623 bp, 10 predicted proteins | sample CryBogCBE17Sep08_FD_184568 | JGI IMG/M metagenome (GOLD analysis project Ga0208500, IMG submission 184568) | Freshwater microbial communities from Crystal Bog, Wisconsin, USA - CBE17Sep08 (SPAdes) | ecosystem: Environmental > Aquatic > Freshwater > Lake | place: Crystal Bog, Wisconsin, USA...
TCGAAGAGCTTCCTTATTTTTAAGATCCATCACCAAATTAGTCGTTGGACATTTATTTTAAGGAAGCTAAAGCTTCCTTAAAATAAAGTCACGACGTTATCTGAGAGGATTTCTCATAAGGCTGAGAACTTCCGCCGTGCTTATATTGGATTTAACATTGGGCGCTTTCGTTGTTACAGATGCACTCATAGGGCTGCCTCTGACAAAATTCAGTAGGAAGCCGATGCAGAAGAGAACAAGCATAGCAATGAGGAAAGGATAAGAAAAGTTATACATCATGGTCTGCCATGTGCCCTCAGTATACTCAGCACGAAATGTGGCAGCATGCTCATAGGCTACGACGGCTAACATGAGGGCCGCGACAACAGCCAGGAGGAAAGGGGCCAGTCTAGGAATCACACCAAACACAATAATGGCCGCAAGAGCCAGTATAAGTAATGATGGAAGATAAAGCTCCATGTTCTTCTTTTATCATTAGATTTTCTCAATCAGATCAACCTGGGTAAGGAAATGCTTCCGACAGCAAGGTCGGAGAACCCCGAGCGCATCCATAATCTTCTTCTCCGGAGTCTCTGGGATTGATGTGCCATCAAAATACAACTTCTGTTCGGCATTCTCACCCTTCATCTCCTTGAGCTTGGCCTGATAAAAGCGCCACTGATCGGCGATGGGCTTACCGCAATTCATACAACGAATAGGAGGAAGCATACTACTGACTTGGGCGGTTTCGTTCGCGCCAATTTTATTAAGGCGCTAAAAATGCGTTCAAAGGGGGTTGTTCAATACCAATCCGAAAGTCAGAAGATGTCTTCAGTCACGAATCCTGGAACGAATTACCTCGGTAGTAATCCTCTGGGGCAGAAGGTGCGGAACCTGGAGAGCCAGGTTGAGAGCCTGAAGAAGGTTGTTGAGATGCTTGTGAAGAATATGAGCGCGGCTGGACACTCTGCAGCGGCACCCGCTGGTGTGGCGGGTCCTCCTGGACCGGCTGGTCCTCCTGGACGCGATGGTCCTCCTGGACGCGACGGCCTCCAGGGACCGGCTGGCCCTCAGAGACCGGCTGGCCCTGCGGGTCCGGCTGGTCCCCAGGGACCGATGACCTACATCGCCATGCCGCCGCAGCAGTTTGCGGCTGCAGCTGCGGCGGCGGTCCCTGCAGCAAGTGCAGCTGCGGCGGCGGTCCCTGCAGCAAGTGCAGCTGCGGCGGCGGTCCCTGCTCTTACTGCGGCTACCCCTGCAGCAACTGCAGCTGCGGCTCCTACTGCGGCTGCGCCTGTTCCCGAGGTTCCTTCAGAGTAAGAAGATGAAATTTGGAATACACACTGTCTTCATTCCTCGAGAAAACATACTTTTTCTCGAGGAATGGATTGTTTATCATATGAGCATTGGTGCTGAAGCATTCTATCTATACGATAATACTGGCTCAACTGCAAAAGATGGTGATACAATGCATCTAAATAATAACATTGCGAAAAATGGAAAGAATCGCTTTGGGATTGATATTGCTAAACTCACCGCAAAACTATCAGATATAGAAATAATGGAAAAAATGGTGAGTTTAGCCCATTGGTATCCTGTTCACTTTATTCGATGGGCAAACAAGGATTCTGCAGGAAATATCTTATACGATCAATACAAATCCTGTGCTAATTGTGTTTCCTTCGCAGAAACAGATTGGTTAGCGTTTATTGATATAGATGAATTTATAGTCATTGATAGAAGTAAACAAACACCTAGGAAAATACAAGAACTTATAGGGGGGTGGGAGGCCGAAGGAATTACAAAGGTGACAATCAATCAAGTAAAGTTCAAAGATCGTTTTGTTCATTATGCGGAAACGGGCGAAAACTCTATTAAAAATATCACCGAATCAATGCAAGTCGATACAACTGACTGGGGACAAAAATGTATACTTTCAAGGGCTCATTTTTTCAATGATCCCAAAGCCAGAAACTTTTTTATACATATTCTGGACGTGACATCTGGAAAAAAAATTGTATCTTCTATTCATGAAATTGGATTCAACCATTATAATCTGAATCCTGCGCAACTCAAATGGATTGAATCGGACCCTGGCATCTCAAAGCGGGAGAGGAAAATGGTTCAAGATACTGTAGTATCAAGACGTTTCCTCACATCTTTCCTACCTTTCGTATCTTCTGGAGTGTTGAAGAACTCATCTTTATTCCATGATATTCATCCAGTTCAAAGAGTAGCCTCTGAAGAGGCGCAGTCGGCTTCTGCTTCAAAAGATTAATAATCGTTGCCTGCTGCTCCACTGTCCACTTTGACTTGATCACCTTTACATCTTGCCCTTCTTTTTGTTCAGACACACGCACAGGCCCCTCGCTTGTCTGCTTTACAGGTTGAATCTCTAGGAGACCAGCATGGTGCTTGTCATGACAGGTCTGGCAGACAGCAATTAGATTTCGCATATGGTCCTTGTGAGTTCCATCTGCAAAATGACCCGTTTCCCCCGCCTCCTTTTGTGGCCTGATATGGTGGATTTCAATGTCAGAGACAAGAGGGTGCTGGCAGAGTTCACAGCTGCGCCGCTGAACCTTCCAGCTACTTTGTGTCTGCTCCGAATCCTCAGGAGCCGTTCCCAGAAGTTCATGGCGAAACGCCTGCGCCTTTTCCAGAAACTCAAATGGAAGATTGAGGGCACGAGCCACTTCCAGGCCATACATACTTGAACCCGCGCCCTTCTGTAGGCTGCGATCATATGTCAGGACTCCTGTCTTTGGATCATAGCGAACACGAAGATGCCACACTTGCACTGCGTCGGTGACCGCCTTCAGGCTCATCAGTCCATGAAGATGCGTGGCGAAAAGAAAAGAGGCCTGTTTATCCTTGAGCCAGGTGAGAGCCGCGGCAACCAAGCTGGTGGCCGAGGTGGATTCCGTTCCGCTGCACACTTCGTCACCCAAGACAAGAGACTTACTATCCACCTTTAAGAGAATCTCGCGCAGCTCCGTCATTTCAACCGCGAAACTGGAGAGACCTGCCCACAAGTTATCGTGATTCAGAATACGAGTGAATACAGATCCATAGGGGGAAAGACGGAGCCTGGTGGCAGGAACAAAACAGCCGCATTGGGCTAAGAGAACAGCAATACCGACCGACTTCATGAGCGATGACTTTCCACTCGCATTCATTCCATACAGAAGCCAGCCGTTTGCATCGAGGGTCACCGAATGCTTCACGTATTCAAGACGAGTTGCCTGTGCCTCGATCAGGGGATGGCGCAGACCTTCAATATCGATGTTACCTGTGGATCCGTCGATGAGTTCGGGCCTCACAAACCCTCTCTCTGTGCAGACGCGCTCCAAGGTAACAGTCACATCAAGAGCGGCAAGCCAATCCTCTATAAAGGACCAGGTTTCAAAGGAACTGTCGGCAAAGGCCGAGCAGACAGGAGGAAGTTCTCTCTCAAAGAGTCCCTGGATCTCTTCGCGAAGCCTCATAATCTTTGTATGCACTTCCTCTAGGGCAGGAATATTCAAGTTTCCACCCGACTTTCTATCCGTGACGGTAATTCCTGGGTATGGCGCAGGAGTCATTGTAGAGTGACTGAGGCGTGTCTTGATCTTCTGGAGTGTTGTCTTGGATCCTGTCACCGTGTAGCCCTCCAGTTTCAGAGCCGCTTCAGGGAGAGACGACCAAGCCCTTACCTTTTCCAGAATTGCATCGGCTTCTGAATTCAGGGTCGCCAGCACCTTTTCTGCCGCGGCTGTTTCTGGTCCCTTGTCATCTGGAAGGAAAAAGAGATCTTCATTTGATCTACACGCCTTCTCCGTTGAAAAGGTGGATTTGAATGCCTTAATATATTCATCGACCTGTTCTCCGCCCAATAGTTCCAAGAGTTTCTTTGTATATACATAACTTTGTTCTAGGGCGAGGACATCTGCCGCGGTCACCTTGAATGTCTGGATTTTGCGATGAATGCGAGGAAGGTCTGAGATCTTTTGGAGTAGCGAAGCAATCTGCTGCTTCTTCTCTTTCGGCAACTGGCTGATCTTTGTGATTTCTTCAAGTCTGCTCTCTAAAGTTTGGATGGAGCGAATTGGATAGAGAAGTCTTTGGCGCATGGCCCTTCTCCCCATCTGTGTATTTGTCTTCATGAACAGATTGAGCACATCTAGGAAATTGATCTGTGTGAGAACATTGTTTCCTAAGTAAACAGATTCTTCTGGAATCCAGAGGCCGTGTTTGGGAAGATGTTCTTGAAAGGAGGGAAAGTGTTCGTCTACGAAGCGCAGAAGAGAGGCGAGTGAATTCACGCAGAGAGGAGCAGCCTGCAAATGGAGATATTCTCTTATAGGAAGAAGTGTCTTGGGTTTGAAGATGCGCATGAAGGTGTCGTCTGGAGTCACAATGGAAGGAGCAGACTTGATATGGATTGCGGTCGTTGGAAGGGCGAGACGACTACGAAGAAATCCCTCTTCTGGCGCAGTCAGAGCCTGGCCTGACCAGTAGACAACACATTCACGCGGCGGATACACTTGGAAGAATTGGAGGAGATCATCTGCGGACCAGGTGTCTGTGCGACCAACCGCCGTGCCCTGATAGGAGACACTCTGACCTGTTGTCAGATCCAGGGCAGATGCTCCAAAGGTGGGCGGCTTCAAGAGCTCTTCTTGGAGCCAGACGGTTGCGAGGAACATGGATTCCATTGAATCGGCCGTTTCCAAGTGGGTTCCTGGCGATAGGATGCGCGTCATATGACGTGTGATCTTGCCTCTCAGATCTTTTGACTCTTCAAAGATTACACAAGTCCAGCCTTGGAGAGTGAGTCGCATGGCAAAGGTGTGAAGAGACTGGGTTGGAATACCTGACCAGAGCCCTTCGCGGCCTGTGGGCCCCTTATTGAGCATCTTGATTGCGAGTAGGTCGGCAATTTCTTTGCAGGTTGTCTGTGGGTCAGGATCGAGAATATCATAAAACTCGAAGAACTTTCCTACCTGTAAAAAAATGGCTGTTTTGGGACCATAGAGTTGACTGTATTTTTTGAAGTGCGCGACGTAGTCATCATACATGCTCATGTCGCTTATATAGTTAAGGTGCTTCGGCTTTAGCCTGGGTAGCCTGGGCTTCAGCCCAAACACGTTAAACCGAATAATAGACGCGCCTAAGACCATACTCACGAATACACTTCTGCAAAACACACTGACATTCGGCGCACGGCTTTGAATTCAGAGTGGTTCCTTGCGAGGGGCTGATACGCCAAACATACATATCAGCTCCGCGCAACTTTGTCATATCTCCTAGAAGTCTAAGCGCAGCAATTTCTGCGTGAATCGTGCAGGCTGGATAGGAGTTTCTCTCACTGTATCGGGGGCCAACCCTCGTCTTTCGCGATCGGTATCCTACTTTATTATTGGTAGCCGCGAGAACCTCACCTTTCAAAACAATCGCACTGGTATGAATGGATGTTTTGTCAGAATCAATATAGATAGGAGGCTTCACGGTTTGCATAAGATACTCGAAGAAGCTTGAGCTTCGCATTTGGTAAGTTCCTAGGTGAACTTGCCGCGTTCAAATTTAGCAATGATACGGGCCATAAGACCATGCCTGGGGACCTGATGAAACAACTGAGAAGGTCTTTCCATCACTCTTAAGTGTGATGGACTGCTTCAGGTAATTATTAAAGGCGTCAAGAGGGCTGAGAATGTCGCAGCTATCATTATCATAGTATACAGAAACAACCGTATTAGTGGTCCACGTCGGTAAGCTAAAATAGACTGTATACTCAAGGCCAGGGTAGGCTACAGCAATCGCCGGATCCGTGGTGATACGGACATAGTAAACATTCTGGTTCATCGCAGGTATATTAACTCCTCCTGTATGACGGTTCAAACTAGGAATCAGAATTGTCTGGTTTGCAGTAGGGATGAGCGTAGATAGATCCACCGTGAAGAGGGAGCTGTGACGCGGGTCAATCAGTAGCTCGCCATTGTTCTTAGGAACAACAGGAACAACCATGGTATCGCGGGGAGGGCGCTGGGCATACTGTGCAAGAATAGAGGACATTATATTAATAGAATACATTTATAAGGCTTTTTGCTTGAGAACCTGAAAATCACTATAGATCTGTCGCAAAATGGACTCAGGCGCCTTAGACTCTGACTTGACTAGGCCAGACGCAACAAGTTCCTTCTTTAAGCTATCAATCGGCATCTTTTCGCTCTCCTTCTTGATTGTCTTTGCACGATTCACCTTTCTATTCAGTCCATCTACCGATACACGAATGCGCCTGGCAACCTTGAGTGTCTTGGACTTTACAGGCAGTTTCTTGACAACGACGGGAGCAGGGCCGGACTTCTTCGGTGGAGAGAGGATTAGAGGCTTGTCCTTCTTCTTGTCTAGGATCACCTTGGCGCCTCCTTGCTGTTGTGCTTGTTGCAGAGCAACAGGAGCAGGGGCAGGAGCAGGAGCAGCAACAAGAGGAGCAGGCGTGAGAACCATCGCCCCACCCTTCTTCACAGTGATTCTCTGGTTACTGATCGGCTCCTCTTCTTGCACCTGCTTCTTTGATCGCCGCTTTCGCGTTTTGACTCCTGTTAATAAACTTTCAGCAGCGCCCCCCACTACCCTCACTGTTTTTGTTGTATTTTCCGCCATCTATTCAGATAACTATATTTAAAATATTATCAATAAAATTGGAGACATAAGGCGCTACCTCCAAGTATATATAAAATGATTCCGTCCTACAGGCAGATCTTAGAAAAGTATTTTGCCCAGGCGGAGGGCCGACAGATTATCTCACATCAGCTCGAATCCTTCAACCATTTCATGGACATTGACATTCCTGAAATTGTTCAGCAAGTGAATCCAATTGTGATTCGCGGCAGTCCAGAGATTCCTCTTTCGGGTCCTCGCTCTGCTCTTGCAACTGCAACAGGGCTCTCCACAACGGCGGCAAATGCACTCATGAGTGCAGCAGCCGCCGCGCCCAGTGCAATCGTCCAGGCCAACTATGAATATGAAGTTCAGATTCTGTTTGAGAATATCAGCCTGCGGAAGCCCACCATCTTTGAGAACAATGGTGCTATTCTCCCTATGATGCCCAATGATGCGCGTCTTCGTAACCTCACCTATGCCTCGCCCTTGTTCGTAGATGTTCGTGTCAAGACCACGTTTATCAATAACACGAAGCAGGGAGAGCGGATCGTCAGAGAGCGTCTCTTTCCCAATGTCCACCTCGGAAAGATTCCCGTCATGGTCGGAAGCAAGTATTGCCTTCTCCACGACCAGAAGCATCTCCATCCGAGTTCTTTGGGTGAGTGTGCAGAGGACTTCGGTGGCTACTTCATTATCACCGGTGGTGAGCGCGTCATTATCAGTCAGGAGCGCATGTCAGAGAACCGCCCCTTCGTCTTTCGCAACAATCGCAACCCCACCAAGGAGGTTGAGGTCATTGAGGTGAAGAGCATTGGCCCTGACAATGATCAGGTGCCCAAGAATAATGCGGTGAAGATCATGTATCACCCGAAGAATTCTCAGCTCCACCTGCTCCGCGCCACCATTCCCAGAATTAAGACGGATATTCCTCTCTTTGTTCTCTTCAGGGCCCTCGGTGTTGTCGCCGACAAGGATATCTATGATTTGATCATCGGCACGGAGAACGACGCGCTCTTTGACTCCGTGATGAGTGAGACCATTCTTGAGGCCCAGGAGATCCAGACACAGGAGCAGGCCCTCGCATGGATCAGCACGCAAGTGAATAGCTGGTCCTCGCGTGGAAACAAGGCGCTCAAGATCTCGGATATCCTGAACACGGAGTGCTTTCCTCACGTGGGTATCAACGAGGCCAGCTGGTATGACAAGGCATGCTTCTTGGCCCACATGACTCGTAAGGTTCTCTGGGTAAATTCCGCGCGCATTCCCAACGATGATCGTGATGCATATCCGAATAAGCGTGTGGACCTACCTGGCTTTCTGCTGGCCAACCTGTTCCGCACCTACTTCACGACGAAGATGATCAAGGACATCCGCGCCTCTGTTGCAAAGGAGATTCATGGTGGCTCATGGCGTGCCTCTGGCAACTTCGAGGATATCTTGAATGTGAGCAACATCAACAAGATGATCAAGTCGGTCATTCTGGAGGTTGGCCTCAAAACGTCTCTGGCGACCGGCAATTTCGGATCCGCAAAAGCGGGTGGGCCCACCAAGATCGGCGTGTCACAGGTTCTCAACCGTCTGAACTACATCAGCGGTGTCTCGCACTTGCGTAGGATCAGCACGCCCATTGAGAAGACGGGCAAGCTTGTTCTTCCCCGCAAGCTTCACAATACGCAGTGGGGTTATATTTGTTCTGCTGAGACTCCAGAGGGTCATGGTGTAGGTGTAGTGAAGAACATGAGCAGCACGGCCATTGTCAGCATCTACAGCAATCCTGGCACTGTGCGCGACTACATCAAGACGCTAAAGACGCTTGTTTCTCTGAATCAGACATCCGCGGAGGAGAAGCACAACCACACACGCCTCTTTGTGAATGGTGCCTGGCTTGGCATTGTAAAGAACAAGGATGCAATGAAGACCCTGGAGTCGCTGAAATATGCGAAGAGGTCTGGCCGCATCCACATTCAGACAGGCATCATCTGGCGTGCGGCCCTCCGTGAAATCTGGATCACAACAGAGGCAGGTCGCATGCTCCGCCCTCTAATGATTGCCAGCACGATCAGGGAGATTGCATCGGATAAGGAGGGCATCTTGAAGGCCTCTGTTGATAACCTGAAGACGTGGGAGGAGATTCTTATTTGGGAGTCGCCTGGAAAGAACCATCTCATCGAGTATATTGATCCTGGTGAGACGGAGAGCTCCTATATTGCAGTGTATCCATCTGATATCGTTCAACATAAGGACCGCAGCTACACGCACTCAGAGATCCACCCTAGCACTATCCTGGGGACTCTGGCCTCTAATATCCCTTTCCCTGACCACAACCAGTCGCCGAGAAATTCGTATCAGGCGGCGATGGGAAAGCAGGCTATGGGTATGTATGCGCTGAACTTTAGGGAGCGCTTTGATGCGATGGCGCACCTCCTCTGCTATCCGCAGGTGCCGTTCGTCAGCCCTTTCATGTCCAAGTTCTATGGTGCGCAGGCCATGCCGTCGGGCCAGAATATCATTGTGGCCATTGCCACCTACACAGGCTATAATCAGGAGGATTCCGTGATTATTAACAGAGCATCCATTGAGCGCGGCCTCTTTCGTTCTATATTTTATCGGACCTACAAGGACGAGGAGCGCAAGAACCAGTCGTCGGGTGAGGAGGAGCGCTTCTCCAATCCTGACACGAGCACGACGCGCCAGATGAAGAACGCGAACTACGAGAAGCTGGGTGAGAACGGCTTCGTGCCTGAGAACCAGTTCGTGAATTCGGATGACATCTTGATTGGAAAGGTTGTGCCTATGAGGATTCCCACGGGCATGGTGGTTCCTGCGGGGGCGAAGAAGTATCGTGACGTGTCAAAGACGATGCGCAACAATGAATCTGGCTGGGTGGATCGCATCTTCAGGAACAGGAACGGCGAGGGCTACAGTTTCGCCAAGGTGCGCGTTCGCCAGGACCGTGTGCCTGAGATTGGTGACAAGTTCTCGTCCCGCCACGGACAGAAGGGAACGCTGGGAATGATCCTGCAGTCAGAGGATATGCCGCAGACGGCGTCGGGTCTCGTTCCTGACATGATCATCAATCCGCATTGCATTCCCAGCCGCATGACGATTGCGCACATTATGGAGACGCTGCTTGGAAAGATGTCTTGCGAGCTCGGCTGCCTCGGCGATGGTTCTCCGTTCAACGATGTTACACTGGACGGCATTCAGAGAGTTCTGCGGGACAAGTTGGGGATGGAGCCGGCAGGAAATGAGATTCTGTATAACGGCTACACTGGAAAGATGATGGATACGAGCATCTTCGTCGGGCCGTGCTATTACCAGAGGCTGCGCCACTGCTCGGCGGATAAGCTCCATAGCCGCGCCTCGGGTCCTCTTGTTATGCTGACGCGTCAGCCGGCAGAGGGCAGGGCGCGCGAGGGTGGTCTCCGTTTTGGAGAGATGGAGAGGGATTGCGTGGCGGCGCATGGCATCTCCGAATTTACAAAGGAGCGTCTGATGGAGTGCTCCGACCTCTTCCGCTGCTGGTCCTGTCAGGATTGCGGCCTGATCGCGATTGTGAACCCGAAGGAGGGCATCTGGATGTGCAAGGGCTGCGGCAACACGACGCACTTCAGCCCGATTGAGATCCCCTACGCCTACAAGTTGTTGTTGCAGGAGTTGGAGACGATGTCAATCACGAGCCGCATCATTACACAGGGAAAGCTTCTGAAGCACCTTTCTAAAGCAAAGTAGAAATATCAGAATAAAACTCGGATGTCAGCATATATCTCATATCTCCAAGATCTCGGAGAGCAAATAGGGATACCTCAGTGACTTCCGTTGTATTAGAGAGGATTCTGTGATAGATAAGCTCTGATACTGAGAGAGGCAAATGACTATAAAAAGGAGAAAAATATCCGTTTTTTGATAAAAAAGCAGATAATTTGAAAACTGTCTCGATTGGCTCAACGAAGACACTGTATCCCTTATATACACGCGGGATTCCAAGATCTTTAGAAAACTCCATAATGTGTTCAGGTGTCATGGCGAAGACTCCAAAAAGCTCCTCTACAACCTCTCTGACCGCTGTTTGTTCTGCCGTTTCTTCGTCCTTACTTTTTCCACCGAAACCACTCAACCTATTGAGTTTTGGATGAAATCCTGCTAGCACGGACCTGGATTGGCCATCTACAAATAGGATACCTGCCATCTCTTTACTAATCATATTTAATATCATTAGGCTGACCGCAAAAATTGAGTTTCCTTCCACCCTACTTGCGGGTAAGCCCGGTTAATTGTAAAGATGTCTTATAGTATGCAGGTTCAAAAGCGCGACGGAACTCTGGAGCCTGTCTCGTTTGACAAGGTCCTCTCTCGTGTGCGGAAGTCTGCACGGGGACTCCAGGTCAACCCTGATGCTCTTGCCCAGCAGGTGCTCTCGCGCATCTATGATAAGGTGCCGACGACTCAGCTGGATGAGCTTACAGCAGCAAATGCAGCCAGTCTGGGCACGATTCACCCTGACTGGAATGTTCTGGCGGCGCGAATCGCCATCAGTAACCACCAAAAGAACACTTCCCCTTCTTTCAGCACTGTAGTGAAGGCTCTGGCGTCACAGACGATCCAGAAGACAGGAGAGAAGACGAGCAGTATTTCGTCTGTTCTCCTGTCTGTTGTTACCCAGAATACGGAGCTGATCGATGCGCGCATTGATCACACGCGTGATTATCTGCTGGACTACTTCGGTTTCAAGACCCTGGAGAAGTCCTATCTACTGCGCGATACAGAGACAAAGATTCTGGAGAGGCCGCAGCACATGTGGATGCGCGTATCTCTAGCAATCTGGCATGATGATCTGGAGAGGGCCTTTGAGACGTATGACCTCCTCTCGCAGAAGTTCATGACGCATGCGACGCCGACCCTCTTCAATGCGGGCACGCCTCGTCAGCAGCTCTCATCGTGCTTCCTCCTCGCCATGGCCGATGACAGCATCGCTGGAATCTACAAGACTCTTGGTGAC
>Ga0208500_1000420_pt1 | contig 11249 bp, 16 predicted proteins | sample CryBogCBE17Sep08_FD_184568 | JGI IMG/M metagenome (GOLD analysis project Ga0208500, IMG submission 184568) | Freshwater microbial communities from Crystal Bog, Wisconsin, USA - CBE17Sep08 (SPAdes) | ecosystem: Environmental > Aquatic > Freshwater > Lake | place: Crystal Bog, Wisconsin, USA...
CTGGCATGACACTACGCAGAATTCTAGGTCGTGAGCGTGGAATGTTTGTAGCACCCAACGGCAGTAAATTTTGGCCTACAGCTGGACAGCGTAAACTTGCTGAAAAATGGCGTGTTCTACAATGGCAGATCATACAACATAGCATGGAAGATATTGAATACAAGTTAGTGTTTGACTATGACCCTACTGAAGAACAACTTGCTGAAATTCGTGCATGGTGTAATGAACAACTGGGATTTGTAGATGCTGTGAGACTGACATTGCTCAAAGACTATATACCTACACCAGCGGGAAAATACGAAGAGAGTATATGCTTAATAAAATAGTAACAGTATTATTACTGCTACTAATTTCATTATCAACTAGGGCAGATACTGGTTCAATTCATATAATCATACCAGCAGGAGCTGGTGGTCAAATTGATATTATGTGTCGTGACCTAGAAAAGGCAATAACTCAACGATTGAATCGTCACAGTTACTGTGATTTCAAACCCGGAGCTGGTGGATACATAGGACTACAACAGGTTGCTAAAACTCGTACCAATGAAGTTGTAGTGTCTATGCTTGACACTATGAGCATGGCCGGCATGTTTATCAACTTCAAAGATATTTCTATTGATGATTATCACTATATCGGTATGGTAGGTAATACTAGTATAGGTCTAGCAATGAATAAAGCTCATATGATGCAGATCAATGATGTCAAAACCATAGCAGACAATGGGGTAGGTGGATTAACCCACTATCACACCTGGGAATTAGCGAATAGGATAAAACATGACATATTATCTGTTCCTTTTAAGAACCGTGGAGATTTGGTGAGTTCTCTCCTAAATCAAGATGTAGATGCTATGTGGGGTACAGCTACTTCATTACAGGCCTACGAACAAACCGGCAAAGTAGTTATCATTGCTGTGATAGGGCCGCGCAGGTTGCCACAGTTACCCGCAATTCCTACATTTGCGGAGTTAGGTTATAAGAACTTTGGAATTCAAAGCAGTTGGTTAGTATTTTCTAACGCATCTGCCGATCCTGCAACATTGTTACAGCTAAGAGAAATATTGGCACAACCTGTGTTTGGCGAGGCTTCGGGAGTAATTCCAGACCCTGCTAATTTTGCTAAATCTCGTGAGCTAATACAAGAATCTATGCAGACACAGGCCAAGTTCATTGATTATATTAAAAGTCTAAACAATAAATAAGTAATCAGTGCGTGTAGGGACAATACAGGCCCACCCATAAGGAGAATAAAATATGTTATCAAAAGCAGTCGGACCCACAGGACTTTTTAGTCTTTCAGCAACAACAGGCACATTTGTAGCCACTACTACAGAAGTAGGTGATTTACTGGGAACATTAAATCAAACTTTACCTGCTCGTAAAGTTCGAATTGCAGTGTCAGGACAGGCTGCTGTGGTTAATTTTGGTTCAAAAATTGCCAATAATAACAGTGATATCTTGATACCGGCTGGAACAGTTGAGCATTTTGCTATCAGTACCAGTACCATTACCTATGTAGAAGTAACAGGCGGTGGGGCCAATGGTTGGATTTCTATTACCCCAGTAGCGTAATTTATGGCAATTTCATTCGGATCTGGTATATCAATCACTGGTTCAGGTATGCAGGCTGGAATCCCATTAGGGGCTCCTACAATTACTACTGCAACTGCACTAAGTACTTCGAGTATATCAGTTGCATTTACTCCTCCTCCACTCAATGGAAATCCTCCTATTCAATCATACAACGTTGTAAGTACACCTGGATGCGTTGTTGGTTCTGGATCAGCGAGTCCTGTGACTGTATCAGGGTTAACACAGTCTACAAATTATACATTTGTAGTAACCGCTGTTAACGCATTTGGACCTAGTTTAACCAGTCCAGCAAGTATTAGTACTCCTACTAAATCACCAACAGTTGCTTCTATCAGTTATCTAGTTGTTGGCGGTGGCGGAGGTGGTGGTTGGGGCAATCAATCACCGGGAGGTGGCGGAGGCGGAGCTGGCGGCATGCTAACAGGCACCGCTAGTGTATCTCAGGGAACGACATATACTGTTACCGTTGGGGGTGGTGGATCTGGAACTCCTAGTGGTACTACAGCAGGATGTAATTCTAGTATAAGCACACTAGGACTAACTGCATATGGGGGTGGTAAAGGAGGTTCATATAATTGTTCCAATGGAGCCGCTGGATTAGCAGGTGGTAGTGGTGGAGGTGCCGCATATCCTTCATCGGCTTCTGGAGGAAATTTTGTTACAGGTCAAGGTCATGCAGGTGGACGATGCGCATGTAAACAATCAGGCGGTGGCGGCGGCGGAGCCGGTGCCGCAGGATGTAACTCTGGTGTAGTAAACAATGCTGGAGGTCCTGGAGGAATTGGATTACAATCTAGTGTTACTGGATCAGCAGTATATTACGCCGGTGGTGGCGGTGGCGGTACTGGAATATTTGGAAATGCTAATGTCAGTGCTCCGGGGGGACAAGGAGGAGGCGGCCCAGGCGGAGCTAGAACGTGTATTCCTGTAGGAGCATCAGTGGGTACAGCTGGAACTGCTAACACAGGTGGTGGTGGTGGAGGTGGAGGCGCATATCAAAATACTGGGTGTAATTTCACTAGAGCAGGAGGTAATGGCGGAAAAGGAGTTGTTATTGTAAGTTGGTCAGATTCTTATGGTACTGCTTCTGCAACTACTGGGGCATGTGTAGTCTATAACCACAACACAAGTGCTCATTTGCATGTTTACACTTTTAACAGTAGTGGATCATTTACAATATAACACAGACCAGTTTCATGCTACAGATTTATTCTACAACTAATGATGTTGGTGGTGTTTGGATCTTCGGTAGTAGTTCTGTGTAATAAATAAAGTACCAACTTATTATAAAGGTATTATATGAAAAAAATTCTATTTGTATTGCTAATGGCAGTCACAGGACTAGCCAGTGCTTGGACACAACGAGCACCGTTTCCTCCTGCACAATGCCAAGCACACGCACCCTACGGTTTCCCACAAACTGCTGGTGTACAACCACTATGCCAACAAGCATATCTAGTAGGCTACGATGCAGCCGCTAAACTACCCAAGTATGTAACCTATGAACTATTGCCACAAAACGCATTAGGTTGTGTGGCTCGTACTAACGCATTTGCCGCTAACCAATTTGTACCTAATGGTGCTGTTCCTGGCGACTATGCTGGTACAGGCTACGACAAAGGACACATGGCTCCGGATGGGGACTTATCATGGGATCCACAGGTAGAGTATGAATCATTCTTGATGACCAACATGAGTCCACAAGCAGGCTCACTAAATCGTGGAATTTGGAAACTACTTGAAACAAGTGTACGCGGATGGACTGTGCAACTCAATCAATCATACACAGTTTATGTTGGTGGTGTTTACAATGCACAAGATAAAACTATCGGTAAAGGCGTTGTAGTACCACATGGCTTCTACAAGATTGTTATCAATAACCAAACTAAAGAGATTGCAGGATGGGCATTCCCCCATGTTGCACCATATCCGAACTTAGGTAATGACCTAACTAAATTCCGTTTGCCAATCGCACAGATTGAACAAGCAGGTGGCGTACAATTTGCATTTCCTCCTGGAGCAGTTGAACTACAACCAGGTAAGGAATGGCCGGTGGATTTTGGAAAACTTACGCAGGCGAAAAGAACGAAGTGTGGCGCTAATGCCAGTGACGACTAATCCCAATGATTACCCTGTCTATCCAGAAGATGACGGGTATGACCGCTTTAGAAATCCTTACAGTCCTGTATGAGGCTGTAGCAAAATTAGGGTGTGCGAAGGTTGGCCTTCCATACCCTTAACTTTACCCACCTTAGGGCCGGTTGATGTCAACGGTAATAGGCGTCCGCGCAATTGAACTGCTCCGCGTAGTGAGCCGGGAGATAAAGTAACTCCCACTAAATATACTAATGCGAGCACAAGAATTTATCCCCATTGAAGAAGATATAAGCCGTAGAGGCTTCCTACGAGGTCTAGGTGCCGCAGGGGTATCGGCAGCCGCAGGATCTGCACTTGCAAAGTCTAACCCAATTCAACGAGTAGTAGTAGGACCTGGAGATACAATTTATTCTATTGCTAGAAACTTTGATGTCAGTCCAGAAGAAATCTACAAACTCAACGGCATGAATAGGAATACTAGATTAACTCCAAATCAAGAAATCAAAGTTCCTGACATCGGAGAACCAATTAAAACTCCTGCCAAAGCTGATACTGGCTCACACGCAGATGAATTTGCACAGGCAATGGATCAAGAAGATATTATCGGTAAAATAGCCACAGGTAAACTAGATCCTAAAACGATTAAATCAAGACCAGAACCGCACAAGGCTCCTGCTCATAAAGAAGTTAATAAACCCAAAGTAGAAATCCGTCAACCTGCAGGTTCTGTACCATGGCAGGATATTGCTCGTTACTGTAAATCACGATGGAAAATGACTCGTGAACAGATAGCTGGTATTCTAGCCAACATTAAAGTTGAATCACAGTTCAAAGCCGATGACCTACACATGGACAGCAATGGATTACCTGCTGGTGGATTGTTTTCACACAATGGCCCTAGATTAGAACAGTTGGTGCGTAAGCTAGGCAAAGATTGGCGCCAAAACTGGCAAGGACAAATTGACTTTGCACTATCAGAACCCGATGGTGCAAAATATAAATCTCGACATTACCCTTCACCGGATGCCGCAAGCCGTGCATGGACACTGGGATTTGAGCGTCCTGCTCAGGCACAAAAACAAGCAGATAAGAGGGCACCTGCGGCCCGTCAATATGCGAGCAACATATGAAAATCTTTGAATTAGTTCAATCTAAAAAAAATCTAGTTATCTTTGATATAGATGACACACTACTTCATACCACTGCTAAGATTCGTGTGATGAAGGATGGACGGCCTGTTCGTGAACTTACCAATCAAGAGTTCAACAACTATGAACTAGGTCCCGGAGAAGAGTTTGACTTTGGTGAGTTCCGTGATGCTGAAAAGTTCAACAGAGAAAGTCAGCCTATTCGTCCAATGATCAACAAATTGAAGACCATCCTTGATCATAGTCCTAACAGTGATGTTATCATGTTGACTGCTCGTGCTGATTTTGATAATAGAGATTTGTTCCTAAAGACATTTACAGATCTTGGTATTGACATGAGCCGTGTACATGTACATCGTGCAGGTAACTTGCCCGGAGATGAAATACCTGCTGAGAAGAAAGCTGTGTTTGTACGCAAATATGCTGAAACTGGCCGTTATGATCACATTCGCTTATACGATGATAGCCGTAGCAATTTAGCAGTATTCAAAGATCTCAAAGTTGAATACCCAGATATAGATTTCCGTGCTTACTTTGTTGGTCCCACAGGTGGAACAGCAATACACGAAAGTTTTACACACGAAGAAACTACAAACTTTGTTGATATGTTTAAGAAGTTTCTACCCATAGCTATGCACTATCTAATTTTAGATAGTCTGCCAACTATGAAGTTTGAAAGGACTATACATGACGAACATCAACCTACATTTGGTAAGTTTGATAATGAATCAAATATACTGCATGTTGCCCTAGCCAATCGTCATCCCAACGATATCCTGCGTACTATTGCACACGAACTGCAACACTATAAGCAGGGTACTGAACATAGACTAGAGCCAGACAGTGGAGCTACCGGTAGTCCTATTGAAAACGAAGCACATGCCATGGCTGGCATTGTCATGCGTCATTTCAATAAAAAGTATCCACAATACCTAAGCAGTAAGCCTATGAATGAAAACTTCGCTGATGGTAAACATCCGGAGGACAAAGGCGATAGCAAGCGTTACGGAGTTCCTACTAAATCTAGTGTAAGTACATTACGAAAAGTAGCTAAACAAGGCGGACGCAAAGGCCAACTCGCTCATTGGATGGCCAATATGAAAGCTGGGAGGGCTAAGAAGAAATGAATATAGTTTACATTCACGGTGCCAGTGCTACTAGTGAAAGTTTTAACTATATTAGAGAGCACATAGGCGGAAAAGAGATACTAATAAACTATGACAGTCATAATGGATTCAAAAACAATCTCAATGACATGTTAGAAGTTTTACAAGACATAGATGATATATTTTTTATAGCACACAGTCTTGGTGGTATATATGCACTACATATTGCCAATGAAATACCCAATCAAGTATTAGGTGCGGTGACCATGAGCACACCGTATGGTGGAGCCGAAGTTGCAGATTATGCCAAATATTTTTTACCTTTTAATAGACTACTCAAAGACATAGGACCAATGAGTTGGCCAATGCGTCAAGCTGACAATATTGAAATTCATCATCCTTGGACCAATGTAGTTACTACTAAGGGTAATGCACCTTGGATACATGGTGCCAATGATGGAGTGGTTACTATTACCAGTCAACGCCATCATGATCAAGGCATGGAATTAATTGAAATTGATTATAATCACTATGAAGTAGTGTTAAATGACGCTGTGGTTAAAATAATCAAAAAACGCATGCCTACTGCTCACAAGAAAGCCCCAGTACGTAATACTGAGGCTTCTTTATAGATTATTGTTATAGGCTACGCCGCTATATTTTATTTCGTTAACCTAATATTTATTTCTTAGTAGAGCCGGCGTTAACAAATCCGTACATTTTTTCTGCTGTTTCTAGAACTTTATCAAGTCCTGGAAATTCTGGCATTGCTACTGTACTAACTAATTCCCCAGTCTTTGGATCTTTCTTTGAAGTAAGTTCCCAACCTTGGAATTTAGTATGAAAATCTTCTGTTACAAACGACTTAGCCATTCCTAGAATGTCTGCACGAATTTCGTAACCGTTTTTATTGAACTTCACTTCTGGAAGTTTAGGGGTATCAAATGTTGACATAATATTTCTCCTTTGTGTGTATGTCTGTTGCTAACGGGATGTTAGCATAGTACTTAGTATACAGTAGTACTCACTGTTTGTCTATTTATATGAACTAATTAGGTCACTTGCATTTCTTCAACTTGTAAGACTTCTTCATAGTTTTCTATAACTGTCAAATTGTTATCTCGAGCAAAGTTTAATGCAAACTCTAATGCTAATGGTTCTATATCACCTAGTCTGCTGTCAACTATGATCGATCTAATACCATCAATGGTCACAGGCATTACATAAGTAGAATACCCTTGCATTTTATGATTATCTTGTCCTCTGATACTGATTGGTCTTTTAGTAGGACGATAGTGTGCTAATATACTAGCTAGTCTTTCACTCCAATCACTGGGACGGAATGTACTACCAGAAGTCGTAACGCCTTTGACAAGATATTTCATTTGTTTTTGAATCTCTCTGGGAAATTAAGACGCTCCCATTCTTCGTCACTAGCTGGCCACCAATTGCACATGATGCTTACTTCCCTAGATGTGCAACTCTGGCTTTGCGAGCTTCGATCAGAGTTTCTACGATAAAACTAAAAAATTCTTTGAATGATTTCATTTTGCATATTCCTTGTTAAAATTTACTATATAGGCCTGAGCTTGTGCCTGTTTGATTCTGGCCATTTTTACAAACCAACGGAGATAAACACGCTTGATAGTTTTCAATTCAAACTCCCAAACTTATTATAGGTATATTGTTTAATCCAAAATTCTACTTCTGCGTTGTTGCTAGGTCTTTTGCTGGCAACATATGCTTCTAATCCGGTTGGCGTACGAAATAGCTTTGTGAGCATTTCTTTTAATTTTGACATTTTGTGTCTCCTGTGTGTTAAAAAGTATATTAGTGTTTCTACTAATATCAGTATTTATACTGAGTATATGTGCAACCGAACAAAATAGCAAGGTTTTAATCTATCAAATGTTATGTTACAATAGTTTTACTGACCCACTAAATAGTACAAAGGAAACAATTTTGAAAAGAGTCACTCGTAGTCTTTTAGAAGAACTTAATTCTATAGCAGAACGCAAGAATGGTGAAGCCGTTATTGAGGCTCGTGCTACCCATGTTATAGACAGTGCTATCAATCTATTGAGGCTAATCAAAGAAAATTTCACTCCAGAAGAAGCCTATGAACTAGAACGCAGGTTTATTAATAGTATCAAAGGCGGCGATCCTGCTAAATTTACTCGTAGCATACGCAGACTACGCGATAATAAAGAAACTGCTAGTCATCTCAAAATAGTTGAAGGTGATCTCAAAAACGATGATTAAATAGCCATTTGAGCTATTTTTTTCCAAAAGACATAAATATCTATACAAAAACACACTCCTGAGCGGAGTGGACATAAACTAGATAAAGGAGAATATTATGTCAGCAGGAATTTCAAGAGTACACGGTTACGCCGCACTACCAAGTCAGCGTCCATCAACAATCAGCTTTTACACAATCACATTGACTGGTGTAAATGCATCAACAACAACCTATACACAAACACCTAACGGCGTTTGGGATCAAATCTTCCGTACAGCAGTTGATCAATTTGCTACAGTAGCTATGATTGGTACACCAGTCTATGCCGCTAGCAATACAACATTGAACTTTGCCATTGAAGATACAGGCGTTGACGCTAACAGCGTTACTGGTCTAGGTGAAGGTTCTAGCGAGAATGGTTCATGGTCGTCAGGTGCCGCTTTTGGTGCTACAACCGCAGCCGCTTTGACAAATGCTATTGCATCACTAGGAACTGTTCAAAGTATTAACCTAGCTTCAGCAGCCTCAGTTGCAGCCGGTGTTAATGGCGGTGCATTCTAATCTTATATAGATTATAACGCAATCCTAAGGGACTTTTTTAAGTCCCTTTTCTTTTGACCATAAATACATTATATAGGTACTTTATGGAAATAATAGAAATTCAAACGCTGGTAGATATTACTAGGACCAAGGTCACTAGGCCTAATCAAGGTACTCAACTAGCCTACGATCAAAATAGAAATTTTATCACATTAATGCAGTGTATTGAATTACGAAGTGTAGTGTCTTATGACCAGCCGCCTGAAGTATCAAAGATGGATATCAAAGATCTAGGGTTCGGTTCTAATTTCAAAGGCAAACAAAATGTATGGACCTTTACAATTATTCCAGACCGTGTGGGAGTATATACCAGTGCAGATGGTAACTCTATAGGTAGCTTGATTGATGATATCAATGCTGTGCCGATAATTAAAAACCTTACTGAAACGGTAAATATAGACAAGGCTATCTTCGACTGTAAAGACTTAGCTTCTAGAAACACAATCATCAAGGCTCAACAAGGCACCATTTAGGCAAACTGACTTAGGTTAATTTACCCCATATACCAATAGGAGCTATATATTATGTCCTCACAGGGACCGATTGATATTGAAAAAACAAATTTAGAAGCGCATGTGGATTTATGCGCTCAACGCTATGATAGTTTGGATAAAAGATTGTCTAGCATTGAACAAAAGTTTGACAAACTACAAGAGCTAATTGAAAAGAGCCACAATAGTATGGCCAAAGTTATCATTGGCACAGCAGGTACAGTAGTCACCGGTGTACTTGGTGTATTAGTTGTCATGCTACAAAAACATTAAAAAATGAAAATTCAAGAACTATTAGAACAAACTGTTTCTCCACAACCGCCTGGTCAACCTAGTGGAGATAGGCCTACAGAGCCAACAGAAGGACCACCTAATACTTCTAACACTCCTCAAACACCTGCACCAACTGGTCAGCCTCCACAAGCCGGTCAACAGCCCGTAACACCCGCAGGTCAACAATTATCACCTGCTACACAAGCTCCTAATCCTAATACTCCCCAAGTTGGAAAGCCAATGGGAGGTTCTCCAGAGCAAACACCTGCACAACCAGGTAATACAGCCACACCGAATAATCAACAACAACAACCTGTACAACAAAAAGACATTGATGATATAAAAACTAAGATCACTCAATTACAGGGATTGTTGGCCAAGTCACAACAAACGCAACAGTCAGGCACCCAACCTGCTACACAGCAACAACAAACCAACACTGGCGGATACTAATATGAAGATACATCAACTACTATCCGGTATAAGCATCCCTGTTACCAATGAAGAGCAACACTTTATTGACAAACATGATAGTGGCATTAAGATAACCAGTCTCGATGAACATGATCAATGGTTGGCCCAGGGCTTGGTACGCAAGGGTGTTATGTCAGTTGCAAAAGACAATGTTACTTTGGTTAATAATCTAAATGAAAAAAATTCCAAATGACCTTTATAAAAAAATAGTTCAAGTTTCTACACAGGTTAAAATGGAACTGCGTAGAAAAGGAATTGTTGTACCCGTTGAAAATCGTGATGGTACTGTGTCAGTAGGTAACTACCTTATAGTCAAAGACTCTGAAGGTTTCTATTCTATACTAGACCGCGACAATGATGTAGTAGTAGATCAAATCAACCTACCCCAAACAGCAGTCGTAGTAGCCAACAATCTTGCTCTGGGACGCTATAAGGATGTAAACTTAATCAACGCTGATAAAAACTACGGTTATGCGGCCTTTGACGAATTACTACATATGCGAGCAGTTGAAAAAAGCAGTAAAAAGTCATTGGAATACTTTGATGTTATGTTGACTAAAGGCATGTTAGCCCGGGCTAAGAAAGAATCTTATAGGTCTGACATTGTTAGAAGTTTTGAAAAACTCTTAAATCAAGTATAAATAACACTAACTATACTTTTTGGAACAGATATGAAAACCACGGAATTTAACCGATCAATTACCAGCTCTAAACTTAGAGAGAACTTTGGCAAACAATTTGGTTCTAAAGTCAATTTAGAAAAATACGACCGCGAACAATTGGAAGATATTCGTAATAAACTACGAACAAGAATTTTTCAGCAAGAAGGTGCCGCTGGTTTCAACGATCTGTTGACCAATGAGACATATCAAAAAGACAAAGCAATGTTAGAATTGCTCAACACAAGGATTAAAGAAATGCTAGGCGAACAAATGCAAAAACTACGCGACAAAATGGATGCGTTAACTGAGAATAAAAAAGATGTTAAGACTACAAAGAAACCCAAAGGTTCAAAGCCTGACTTTCTAGATCTTGACAAAGACGGCAATAAGAAAGAGCCGATGAAAAGTGCGGCTAAGACTGCTAAGTCTATGAAAGAGGCTGCCAAACCTGACTACATCGATCTTGACAAAGATGGCAACAAGAAAGAAACAATGAAGAAAGCCGCCAAGGATGCTAAAGCTGGTAAATCATTTCAAGAAGCAATGAAGAAAACATGTTGC
>Ga0208500_1000421_pt1 | contig 11228 bp, 6 predicted proteins | sample CryBogCBE17Sep08_FD_184568 | JGI IMG/M metagenome (GOLD analysis project Ga0208500, IMG submission 184568) | Freshwater microbial communities from Crystal Bog, Wisconsin, USA - CBE17Sep08 (SPAdes) | ecosystem: Environmental > Aquatic > Freshwater > Lake | place: Crystal Bog, Wisconsin, USA...
GTACTACAGTAATCAGTGCAGGAACTACTTATACAATCACTGTTGGTGTTGGTGGATCTGCAGGAACTACAATTGGAGGCCTTACTCAACCAGGAGGTACTGGTACTAATTCCATCTTTGGATCTTTTACAGCGATAGGAGGTGGAGGTGGAGGTTCGGCAGGTGATTTAGGTGGTGGCAACGGTGGATCAGGAGGTGGTTCTAATAATACCTATCCAGGTGGTACTGGTGTTAGTGGTCAAGGGTATGCAGGCGCTGGAACAACGGGTGGTGGCGGTGGTGGAGCCGCTACTAGTGCAACTACAGTAAATGGAGCCAGCGGGGCAATTGTTAATACTACTTTATTTGGAAATATTGGTCAAAATGTAACCGGAACTTATTACATAGCCGGCGGTGGAGGGGGTAGTGCTGCCTCTGCACCTACTGGTGGGTATGGCGGAGGTGCCGCAGGAAGCCTTACTACTCCTGGAAATTCTGGTACTCCAAATACTGGTGGTGGTGGGGGTGGTTCATATGTAAATCCTAGCACCGGCGGAGCTGGCGGTTCTGGTATTGTTGTGATATCATATCCAACTACCTACAGACTTGCTAGTGCAACTGGTACATACTCACAAGCTACTGCTAATAGTTATTATATCTTTACCTTTACTGGGTCAGGATCAATAACATTCTAACAAAATTGTAAAATATTACAAAATAAATATAAAATATGAGTTTTCCTAATTCCCCAACTAACGGTCAAACAGCGGTATTTAATGGTATTACGTATACCTACAGCACCAGTACCACTGCGTGGACTAGAGTTTCGGGAACAGTAACTACAACTAATTTTTTATCAGTTACTAATACAACATCTAGTACTAGTACCACAACCGGTGCATTAACTGTAGCAGGTGGTGTGGGTATTGGTGGAGCACTTAATGTTGGTGCTACAAGTTATATTGCTGGTGCACAGATCATTACTACTGCTACTATTAGTAATTATGCCAGCAATAATAGTACCGGTACAACATCGACCTTTTTAATATCTAGTACGGCATCGAGCATAAGCACAACAACTGGAGCACTAGTAGTCAGTGGTGGTGTTGGAATTGGTGGTAGCCTAAATGTTGGTGGAACTATTGTCGGTGGCGGTGTTCGTTCAACCACAACAAGTACAGCTCCTAGTAATCCTACAGTCGGTGACATTTGGTATGATACAGTTAATGATGTAATGTATCGATATACGTTTGATAGTTCTAGTACATACTGGTTAGATTTTACCAGTGATAGTGTTACTAATGTCAACACCAATGGTACAATTACTCAAAGTTTAATACCAACTGTTAATGGAGCATTTGACCTAGGCAGTGCTACAAATAGATTCCGTACATTATATGTTACAAGTTCAACTATTGATCTCGGGGGCGTTTTAATAAGTGCTGTCAACGGTGCACTACAAGTCGGCGGATCTAGTGTGTTTACCGGAACATCGTCAACACAGGCCGTAAAAACTACAAATATTGTAGAACCAGTTAATGTTATAGGATCTGCACCTGCATCAACTACAAACTTTTATGTATCAGCAGGTTCTGTGCAATACTATACATCAAATGCGTCATCTAGCATTACATTAAATGTAGCCTGGAGTGCTGGTACAAGTTTGAACACTGCTCTTGCTATTGGAGATGCTGTTACAATTGCGTTTTTAATGACCAATGGATCAACTCCATACTATGAAACACAATTACAGATTGATGGAACAAATGTATCACCAAAGTGGCAAGGTGGTACTGCTCCTAGTTCTGGTAATGCCAGTGGCATTGATGTTTATACATACACTATTATTAAAACTGCCAATGCAACCTATACGGTGCTGGCTTCTCAAACACAGTTTAAGTAGGAATAACGAATGCCAACACTTATTTCTAGAGGTGGTGCATCAGTTAGAGGATATGGATTTGCTGGTGCAACTAGACCTGTCAATACAGTAGCTCCTGCTATTTCGGGTACAACTACAGTAGGGCAAACACTATCAGTGACTTCTGGAACTTGGACAGGTAGTCCTCCGATAACTTATGCATATCAATGGAAACGAGGCGGATCGCCAATCAGTGGGGCAACTAGCAGTAGTTATGTATTAGTATCAGCTGATGCCGGAAATACAATAACCTGTACTATTACCGCTACAAATAGTGTAGCATCAGTGGCCGCAACTTCTAATACAACTGCTTCAATTGGTGCAACTGTCCCGGGAGCCCCAACAAGCGTAAGCGCCAGCGCCACAGCCTACAATACGGCAAGTGTAAGTTTTACTGCACCATCAAGCAATGGTGGTTCTGCAATTACAAGTTATACTGTTACCAGCAGTCCAGGAAGTATTACAGCATCTGGATCTAGCTCTCCAATTTCAATCTCTGGATTATCGGGCAGTACAACTTATACATTTACAGTCACTGCAACCAATTCTATAGGCACAGGATCTGCAAGTTCTCCGAGCTCTTCAATTACTACTCCTGCACCGCCAGTCACGCAAGGATGGACTTCGGGTGCTACTTATACAGTACCTTACACAAGAACCTACACGTTATACGCAGTTGGCGGAGGATCCGGATCATCTGGTGCTATGTTCTATGGTGATTTCTACGGAGCAGGAGGGGGATCTGGTTATTACGCATCTACATCTAAAAGTTTAAGTGCAGGTGAAGTATTGACCGTTAGCATCGGCAATGGAGGAGGCAGTGGTAGCAGTGGAGGCACAACTACAATATCAAGTAATTTGCAAGGTGTACTACTAAGTGCTTCTGGAGGAGGTCCAGGTGGTAATGGATACGGTGGTGCTGGTGGATCAGGTGGTGCACCTGGACCGGCTAACAGTAACTTTACTACTTCTGCAGGAGGATACAACGGAAGTAATAGTCAAGCAGGTGCAGGCACAGCTGGTACAGGACAAACTAGTCAAGCATATGGCAGCGGGTCTAATACCTATATACCACCAGGGGGTGATGGATCTTATAATGGCACTAACAATGCATGGGGAGGTATTTTAGGTTACGGTGCTGGTAATCAAGCTGGCGGCAATCAAGGTATTTGTAACACCAGTGGTATTGCATCAGGCGGTGGCGCTGGAGGATCATCTTGGGGACAACCACAACATCAAGGCGCTAACGGTCTAGCAGTGTTGAACGGCTAAACCACAAAAAATAAATAGATATATTATGCCAAGTTACGCAATATTAGATTCAAATAACGTTGTTCAAAATACAATATATTTTGATTCTGCGCCCGATGACATGGCTCCTTTTATTCAAGCCCATTCATTGATGCTGAATAAAACTGATTTAACTCATGTAGAAATAACCGCCCAACATAAAACATATAACATCGGCCATGTGTATGACGGCACAGAATTTCGTCCGCCACAACCTTATCCTAGTTGGAAATGGGACAAGGAAAAATCAATGTGGAGACCACCAGTGGTACATCCTGATATATGGCCGTATAGTGTTGATGGAACTAAATGGGGTAACTATACCTGGGACGAGGAAAATAAAAAATGGCAACCAGTATGACACCGGTGTATTTCTTTCATATTCCAAAAACCAGTGGAAGGTATTTCATTGCTAATTCTTGCCTAATAATGGAAAATGAATTAGTAGCCAATGACATACAATATGGAGACATATTAAAATCTTTTGGGCACAGATCATTTACACCTTTAGACACGCAGGATATTGTGGGAATTACATTTTTACGAGATCCTGTTGCTCGTAGCGTAAGCCATTGGTTGCACATATATCACAACAATTTGAATTTAACTGGAGATATGGCAGCAGATAAAAAAACATTTATTGATTTTTTATATGCCAATCCCACAAAAGGAATCATTGACTATCAAACAAAATTCATAGCCTACAATGGTCCAAATGAAATAATGGATATAGACGAAACTGATTTTATAACAACACTAAGCACTGACGATTTGGCCAGGGCTAACACAAGATTATCAAAACTCAGTTATTTGTTTGACATGAAAGATCAAAGTCAAGAACTATCTAGAAAGTTTTTATCAAAGTTATATGATCATTTCCAGATCACACCTACAGTATCGTTAGATGTTATAAATCCTTTGAGTCCTATTATTGATAATCCAGACTCTAAAGCTCTATATGCGTCACTAACGACTAGTGAGATTCAAGAGATTGCAGATCTGATGCCCAATGATATGAATCTCTACAATTCTGCATCATTTACTCAACTTTAATCTTTGTAAAAATTCAGTGTGATTCATTGCCTGGCTGACCAGAGCATCAGTTATTGTTCGATATTCTTCCGGACTAGGTTTGATATTTTCATACCCTGAAATATTAATATCATCACCTAATAATCCTAGTCCGTGACAAGTTTGTAGATAACTGTACAAAGAAAAGTGTCCTATAATTTTAGGATCATCTATGTTAAAGTGTCGGAGATTATTTTCTTTAATCAGTTCAAACTTTTCTATTAGATTATCGGGCATGGGATAGTTTGCTGTAAATGATCTCCAAAATTCTGTATCTGTTCTACGAGTACAATAATGCATATAGATGTATTCCATCTTTTCTTCATAATGATTTGCTACTAGTTCATTGTATAACTTAATACTGTTATCTTTGGGTGTACGTATTTCATTTATAAAGTGTCTAAAAAAATCTAATTGTTGAAGTGAAGACCACAATGCGGTAGCTTCGAGTGGTTCTATAAATCCTGTACTCAATCCTACCGCTAGACAATTTTTAACCCATACACGCTGATATCGACCTGTGTCAAATATTAGAGATTTTTTTACGTCTAAGGATCTATTCCAATACTTTTCAGCTTCAATTAACGCCTGTTCTTCGGTTATTTGATCAGAATCGTAGATATATCCCGAGCCTGACCTATGCTGTAGGGGAATTTTTAACATCCATCCTGCATCCATTGCTATGCTACTGGTGTATGATGGTATATCTGCATCGGGTTCCAGCCAAAACATAACCGCACGTTTCATGGGCATATACTTTTTATATGATATCCAAGGTTCCTGATAAAGTTTTCCAATCAACAATCTAGCAAATCCAGTGCAGTCAAATACAAAATCACAAGGTACTGATTGTCCGTTGGATAGATTCAATGCTGTTATACATCCACTTTCATCTAGATCTGGATGAGTATAATCTCCATTTACAACTTTTATACCTTTGTTAACTCCAAACTTTTCCAAATAGGCTGCAAAATCTCGTGCATCGATCTGTATGGCCCAACTGGTGTTTTGTAGATCTATTTTGTTTGCATAGGCTAGTTTAGTTTGATACATGTAATCTTCAAACGATAACTTATTTTTAATTAGATTCTTTAAGTAGAACTCTCTACAGCCGCTATCAAATACTCCGGGTATTGAAAAATCAACAATATTTTCGCTAAATGTATGAAAATAACGAGTACCCTGGCCTGCCCAGTTTACAAAATTGTTGCCATTTTTAATAGTACCATTAGAATTTTTTATTAAATCCAATGGATCAAGACCTATACTTCTAAAAAAGTTAATAGAATGACTGGTGGTTGCTTCTCCTACACCAATAATACCTACGCTAGGACTCTGTATCACCGTAACTGAATCGTTAGGAAATAAATGTTTTGCAAATAATGCAGTGATCCATCCTGCACTACCCCCGCCTAATATAATAAAGTTCATACTCTATTTAATTGACTAGAATCATCTACACAATAAAAACTATAAATACTAGCAAAATACAAGGAGTTTGGTGGTCTAAGCGCACACCATAAATATACATTATGTCAATTCCAACAGGCCTATCTAATGGACAAACAACCGTAGTAAACGGCATTGTTTATACCTACAGCACAGTAACAAACAGCTTAACTAGAATAGGTGCCGCGGCTTCGACTAGTACTTTTACGGTACCTACAGCAACTGCTAGCACTTCCCCAACTACAGGAGCGTTTGTTGTAACAGGTGGCGCCGGTATTGGTGGTAATCTATACGTAGGAGGGTCTGCCAGTAACAGCGGTTCAAATACTTCGGCTTCTTTCATACCGACAAGTTCCTCTGCTCCCACAAATGGTATGTATTTGCCGAGTACAAATACATTAGGATGGAGCTCAAATTCACTCAATGGGGGAATGCAGTATTATGCCTATAATATTAATAACACCGGGATTAATTCATATCAACTATCGCTAGGTGGCAATGGTGTTGACACTAATAATATTTCAAATCTTTATGTTTACAAACTTTCTTACAGCACCACTTCGACGTCTAGTTCAACAGGTTTATTAAGTGTCTATACTTCTAATGGTAATATTCCCTTTGGAGTAGGTGGATTATTTCAGGCTACTTCTCCATATTATGCTAGTGGAGGCGCAACTCTTCAAACTTGTCCTATAGCATTAGCGGCAGTTTCGACGGCTCCGGGATATACTGTTACTCAGTTTCCATCAGGTGTTTACCAAACGTTTCCCTGTATAGGTATCTACGCAGAAAATAACGGTCAGGTTGGAAATCAGTCAGGCACTAGTTTTTTTGCGCAGGTCAATCCTTATTATAATAATAGTACAGGCTATTATGCCCATCAAAATCCGTCAATTACAAGTGGACAATCCTACGGATTTAGAGCAGATATAGGTCCTCATGCGTTTAGTAGTCAAAATACTGGTTTCAATTCTAGATTTGTATCAGGACAAAGTGGTAGTTATACTGGATTAGTAGGTTGGCTACATATTGATGAAACTGGAAACTCAAGCGGTCAGTACGCGGCATTGTTTCAAAAATCAGGTAGCACTGTTGGTAGTATTACATTGACTACCAGTGCAACAGCGTTTAACACCAGTTCAGATCCTAGATTGAAAAATATCGCAGGTCCTATCACTGCCGAAGATGCTAACGCATTTATCATGTCATTGCAACCTAAGAAAGGTACCTGGAAGGCAGACGGAACTAATTTTCAAGGCTTTTTAAGCACTGAGTATCAAACAGTTGATCCTCAGGCAGTGGTCGGCGATGCCGGCGCTACTGAAATTGTTGGAGATATCACTGATCAAGATGGAAAAGTTGTTCACAGCAGTGTAGTTCAACCACCTGCTGACCTAATGCAGCCAGGAACCGTTTGGACACAGACTGGTATTAAAGATATCTATCAACATATGGAATACGGTTCAGCCGCTTGGTGTGCTAATATGACGGCATTTGTGCAAAATCTACAAAATACAATTACTTCGATGCAAGCTCAAATAGCGGCTCTAGAATCAAAATAAAATATATAACCAATGAGCTTTCCATCATCTCCAACCAATGGCCAAACAGCGGTACTAAACGGTGTTGTCTATAGTTACAGCTCTACTAGTAATTCTTGGACCAAAGTATCGAGTAGTGTAACCGCAACCAACACGCTGGCAGTTGTTAGTACTCAATCTAGTACAAGTACTGCAACTGGAGCATTAACTGTTTCAGGTGGAGTTGGCATTGGCGGTAATTTATATGTTGGGGGCACGAGTTATATTGCCGGTGCACAGATATTAACCACTGCTACAGTCAATAGTTTTGTCACCGCTGGTGTAAGTAGTGTAAGTGCAGGCACTGGTACTATTGTTAATACCGCTACCGGTGCTGTAACAATCTCAATCAATACTGCTACCTTGATGGCTAATGCTGTGTCAGCAAGTACAGCAAGTTGGGCAACTACAGCAAGTAATCTAGCTAGCCCTTATGTAAGTGGCATCACAGCAGGTACTGATACAGCAATTAGTACTAGTACTGGCGCTGTACTAATTTGGAATACAAGTACTTTACAAAGTATTACAAACAGAGGTTCGTCTACTACAAATACAATTGCTATTATTAATAATACAACTGCGTCATCGACTACTACAGGTGCACTAACAGTTACTGGCGGAGTTGGCATTGGTGGTAATTTGTATGTTGCTGGTACTATAACTGCCAATCAGTTAACTATACAGTACACAACAATTACCCAAACACAAGTAACTTCGCCAGATATATTCACAATTACCAATACTACTCCTAGTATTAGTACAACTACTGGTGCATTGACTGTAGCAGGTGGTGCAGGCATCGGCGGCAGTTTGTATATTGGTAACACAGGTTATATTGCGGGCGCACAGATCCTAACCACTGCTACAATAGGTACAGGTGGTGTTGGTATTACTACAGTTACGGCAGGTACTGATACCGCAGTTAGTACCAGCACTGGCGCTATTACAATTTGGAATACAAGTACCCTACAAAGTATTACAAATAGGGGTGCTACAACTACCAATGCAATCAATATTACCAATGCAACTGCTAGCACTAGTACCAATACAGGCGCATTAACAATCACAGGTGGTGCCGGTGTTGGTGGTAGCTTAAATGTTGGTGGTACTGGTACGTTTAATGCCATAGTTATAACAGGTTCAGGAAGTAGTAATATCACTGGTGTTACTAATATCTCTGCTACAGGAACAATTATAACTGGACTTCTACAAGTTACCAGCACAGCAAGTTCAACGTCTACAATTACTGGTGCAGTGACTGTTGCTGGTGGAGTTGGAATTGGTGGTGCACTTAATGTTGGCGCTACAAGTTATATTAACGGTGCACAAATATTAACCAGTGCCACGTTTGGTACCTTTATAACATCGGGTGTAAGTAGTGTATCAGCAGGTACTGGTACAGTTGTTACCACATCAACAGGCGCAGTAACTGTTTATCTAAACACAGCCACATTGATGTCCAATGCTGTGTCAGCAACCACAGCAAGTTGGGCAACTACAGCAAGTAATCTAGCCAGCCCTTATGTAAGTAGTATCACAGCAGGTACTGATACAGCAATCAGCACAAGCACTGGTGCTGTACTAATTTGGAATACAAGTACCTTACAAAGTATTACAAATAGGGGTGCTACAACTACCAATGCAATCAATATTACCAATGCAACTGCTAGTACAAGCACCCTTACTGGTGCACTAACAGTTACTGGCGGAGTTGGTATCGGTGGTAGTTTGTATGTTGGCGGTATTGTCAGTGCTACTAATATTACACTAGGCGGTTATACTGTAACTACCGCAACATTCAATGGTGGAACAATTACCAATCCATTGGCAATCAATACTACAACTGTTTCAACTTCAACAACTACAGGTGCATTAACCGTACAGGGTGGTGTTGGTATTGGTGGTAACTTGTATGTTGGTGGCACTATCACTGCTAACCAACTTACTATTCAGTATACAACAATTACTCAAACGCTGGTTACATCGCCGGACATATTTACAATTACAAATACAACAACCAGTACCAATACTATTACTGGTGCATTGACTGTAGCAGGTGGTGTGGGTATTGGTGGGGCACTTAATGTTGGCGCTACAAGTTATATTGCAGGCGCACAAATATTAACCAGTGCTACATTTGGTACCTTTATAACTTCTGGAGTTAGTAGTGTCAGCGCAGGAACAGATACTGCGGTTACTACAACAACAGGCGCTGTATTAGTTTACAATACAAGTACCCTACAAAGTATTACAAATAGGGGCGCTACAACTACCAATGCAATTAGTATCACTAATGCAACTGCTAGTACTGGTACCACAAATGGTGCACTAACAGTCACTGGTGGTGTTGGTATTGGCGGTAGTTTGTACGTTGGTAACACAGGTTATATCAATGGTGCACAGATCCTAACAACAGCATCAATTGTCACAGGTGGAGTCGGCATTTCATCAATTACAGCAGGAACAGATACTGCGATCAGTACCAGTACTGGTGCTGTACTAATTTGGAATACAAGTACCCTACAAAGTATTACCAGCAGAGGAAATACAACTAATCAACAGGTTATAATTTCTAACACACTGTCAAATATTATAACAACAAGCTCAAACGCATTGTATGTTGCTGGCGGTATTGGCGGTAATAGTGGATTTAACATCAGTGGTAACAGTTATCTAAACGGTAGCCTAACAATCAACGGAATCATCACTGCTACCAACATTGTATTACAAAATGCGTTCAGTGCCAATACTGCTACATTCTATGGTGATGCAACAGGTAATGGTGCCTTGTACGCAGGTGTAGCTGGATACACTCCATTTGCCCAGACCATGATCCAGGCCACTGGAAACTTAAACAACTACATGGAAATTAATGTCCAGAACATTAATTCTGGAACTAAAGCGTCAACTGATATTGTTGCCAGTGCTGATAATGTTACTGTTTCTAGTGCCTATATTGACATGGGTATTGCCAGCAGTACCTTTGATGGATCACAGCCCTACAGTCTAGGACAAACTGTTGGACCAAATGACGGTTATTTGATGGTTGGACAAAATGCCACGCCTGGATTAGGTGATTTGGTATTTGGTACAACCACTGTGGGAACACAAATGCGTTTTGTTGTTGCCGCAACTGCTACTACTATAACAAATGCCGCTGTTGTATTAACTGTAAATTCAGCTACCACAGTTGCAAGTTCGACAACTACAGGTGCCCTAATAGTCAATGGTGGTATGGGTGTTGGGGGCAATATCTATGCTGGTGGTACAGTATATTCTAATGGTTATGCACTCAGCACCAGCAGTGGTGGTAGTGTGTTTACTGGCGGAACTGTAACTGGCGCTACACAATTTACCAATACAACTTCTAGCACAAGTACAACAACTGGTGCTGTAACAGTAGCAGGTGGCGTTGGTATTGCTGGTAATGTCAATGTTGCAGGCAATATAGTCGGTGGTGGTGTCCGATCAACCACAGCCGCTACACCACCAGCCAATCCCACAGTGGGTGACATTTGGTACAATACATTAAATGATGACATTGCTCGTTACACAACTGATGGGGTTACATCATTCTGGTTAGATATATCGGGCGCGGCTCTAACCAACACATTTAGCAGTGGCACTATAACACAAAGTTTAATACCTAGTGCTACAGCAAGTTATGATTTAGGTAGTCCAGCGTACAGATGGCGTACATTGTATGTTACAAGTTCGACAATTGATATTGGCGGTGTAACATTAAGTGTTGTCAACGGTAATTTATTAGTAGGAGGTGCTCCTATTGTAGCATCTACAACAGGAACTACCAGCACATTTGTAGTTACTAATACTACATCAAGTACTTCAACTACTACAGGAGCTGTAACCGTATCAGGCGGTGTAGGCATAGGCGGAAATTTATACGTTGGTGGTACAATATATGCCAATGGACAAGA
>Ga0208500_1000428_pt1 | contig 11189 bp, 16 predicted proteins | sample CryBogCBE17Sep08_FD_184568 | JGI IMG/M metagenome (GOLD analysis project Ga0208500, IMG submission 184568) | Freshwater microbial communities from Crystal Bog, Wisconsin, USA - CBE17Sep08 (SPAdes) | ecosystem: Environmental > Aquatic > Freshwater > Lake | place: Crystal Bog, Wisconsin, USA...
CCACCTCCAGAAACCACACTTTGGACTCCACCTCCAGAAACCACACTTTGGACTCCACCTCCAGAAACCACACTTTGGACTCCACCTCCAGAAACCACATTTTGGGCTCCACCTCCAGAAACCACATTTTGGGCTCCACCCTGAGTTCCACCTCCAGAAATAGTACCAACTGATGTACTTGGAATTGGACTAGACTGAATTGGATTCTGTATTAAACTTATAAGAGGAGTTGCATCTGTACTTGGCATTAAACTAGAAAGTGGACTCGGTGAGGGACTCGGTGAAACAGAGAACAACTGCGAGGGACTCGGTGAGGGACTCGGTGAGGGACTCGGTGAGGGTCTCGGTGAGGGACTCGGTGAGGTACTTGGGTATGGTAGAAATGTAGCAGAAACAGTGACAAATCCGTCAGCTGCGTAATTATAACCATCCGATTGTAGTTTCGTTGAGAAACATTGAATTGGATTACCAATTGAGCTATATGATCCACCACCTCCACCACCACAAGAACCTCCACCTTCATTTCCTTTTCCAGCACCACCTCCAGAATACCCCCCACCGCCTCCTCCACTTGTTAAATCTCCATATGTTGCCGATATAGTTATGAGACCCCCTCCACCACCTCCAAATCCACCATCATTGTCATTTGGATTACTTTTGTAACTTCCAAAAGATGCTGTTGGATCTTTGGTCGCGACTCCTGAACCACCCTTACCAGCGGATGAAGAGGCTGTAACTGAAATTCCACCTGTTGAATTTGCACCACCGCTTCCACCATTACCAGATAATCCAGCTCCTCCGCCTCCTCCACCATGTGAACCCCCTAAACCACCAGCTGTACCGGTTCCAGATGATCCACCCCCTCCACCTCCAGAACCAGCTGAGCCTCCATCATTTCCATTTGGTCCCTTTAAGCCATTTGGTGTTATTGATGCATTTAATCCATTTGTAGTTGCACCGGCTCCACCACCTCCACCAGCTATAACAAGGGGTTTATTGGATGTACTTGAAATTACACATGTACACCCTCCTCCACCAGTCCCTTTACCTTGTTGACCAACCAGTATCAATAATATGTCATTTGCAGTTAATGAAAACGCTTGACTCAAAATTATACCTCCACCACCTTGATGCAAGTATGTATCTCCACCGGAAGCGCCAGCCACAATGAATGTGTATAAACCTGTAGCAGGAACAACCCATTGTTGAATACCACCATTTACACTCAGTCCAGCTAAAGATGGTGAATAATTCAGACTTGATGGACCATTCATTCCGGTTGCACCACACGGTGTGAATTTGAATGTCCAAACTGGAGTCTGTGCGCTTACTGATACAGAAGGTAATTTGAAACCTGGTGATGCATAATAATTCACAGAACTATTTACTGTCAAATATCCATCACCGGCGTTGTATCCGGATCCAGATGGTACGGCTGTGTTGTTTGGTGTTGTTGCATCATAAGATCCTCCTCCACTGCCTGCGTTATCTCCATTTACGTTATTTACACCCCATCCACCAGCTCCACCGGAATATCCTCCACCACCACCCCCTCCATCTGGATTTGAGGTTGGGGTTCCACCGAAAGAAGCACCTCCACCACCTCCAAATCCACCGTTTGGTGTACCACCTAAACCATCTCTATTGAAACAATGTGCAGCATTATCTGGCATCGAATCTCCATTGTATCCACCTCCGCCACTTCCGCTATTTGATACTCCATACATCCAAGGACCTTTAGACCCACCTCCACCTAAAGTTCCAGAGGCTGCGTATCCAGTTCCACCACTCGTTCCATATTGAGCATCAATCTGACATTTTGTGGTTCCTTTCCAACCTCCGGTTCCTGCACCTCCACCCCCTCCAGCCACAAGTAAGGGTGTTTGATAAATACCGGTACCTTTCACAACAAATGTACCCCCGCCGCCACCACCGGATGAAGTCCCAACTGTTCCCTGTTGACCAATCAAAATATAAAGAACATCACCAGCTGTTAAATTTTGTGTAGATGTAATCAATGCACCAGAACCGCCTGGGTTTCCTGCTGTATTTGGTCCACCTGATGCACCTGCTGCTACGAACGTGTAAGATCCTGTAGCAGGAACAATCCATTGTTGAATACCGTTACTTAAAGACACCCCGGGTAAGGTTGGAGAATAGTTGGGAATTGTTGGACCAGAATATTTAGTTGCGCCACATGTAGTGAATCTGAATGGCCAACTCATTATAATATATAAATATAAAAGTTTAAAGATGAGATTACATGAAATATAATGAGGAAAGTAAACAACGACATCAAAAGGGAGTTTATAAACAAATGGGTTCTGAGAGGTGCGTCAGTTCTTGATGTTGGGTGTGGGCAGGGTGGTGATCTTCATAAATGGAAATCTCTTGGAGTAAACCTTACTGGGGTGGATCCAAATCCACTTGCAATCAAAGAGGCTAAAAGGAGATCTGGTGGATTTGGAGATTTCAGTGTTGGGACAGTCCGGGATATAAAAAACAAGACATTTGATGTCATTTGTTACAATTTTTCGATGCAGTATGAGGATCCCAAAAATTATGAGCACATAATTTCTCTTTTGAATCCTGGAGGGTATCTTATTGGGATTGTTCCTGACAAAAGGAGATTTGAGTTTGCAGCATCAGAGGGTATCACTTTAGAGAGATCGGGTTCAGAAGTTTCGGTGTGGATTCCGAATACACCATATTATGCAGGTGGACCGGTTTCGGAACCGGTCTTGGACCCTGATACTTTTATCAAAAATATTGGATTGAAGATGATTTTATTTGGGGATTCCTTTTCCATCTATTCTAAATTTGTTTTTCAAGCTTAAAAGATTTAAAAGTCTTATTGATAAGATGTCTTCAACAATAAGTGAGTTGGCGGATGATATTTTTTGTCTCAAGGATAAGTTGAATGATCAGGAGTACAAGAGTCTCTTGGAGAAACTTGGAAAGATTAACAGGGAGACTCAGTTGTATGAGATTAGTTATATAATTCCGTGTTTTGGGGATGGAGGGGCGCTTCATCTCGGGTTTGATTGTTCAAAGAAGATTATAAGAATGGATGAGAATGTTGTAAATGAGATTAAGGAGACACTGGAGAAGAATGGGGGATTTGCAATTCACGAGACGGATGAGATTTTTGCGGATGTGGAGGGTGCCGAGTTTAATCTTTTGGTTCCGTATGTGAATACAAATGATGTGGATGAAGATGAGGTTCTTTTTCAGCCGGTTTCTTTGGGGTACATTATAGTTACAAAACTTGAAAAAATAAAGTAGACTAATATAAATGAAATATCTGTTGGGTATTTTATTATTTGTTGTTGGTGTTATAATATTTCTGAATCGAACACCAAGGATGCTTAAAGAGTTGAAGAGACGTTATGATGCATTTGCAGATTCTTTACAGTTTAATGAAAAGTACAAGATGTTGTACACAAATAGGTCGATTATAACTGGATTGAAGAAGAGTGAGGATACTATAGCTTACAACATTAACAAGGGGTATGAAATTTACATTGCAATTGATGAGAAGAGCGATGTAAATTCTGCAATGTATGTGTTGTTGCACGAACTTGCACATTCTACTGTTGAAGAGTATGATCACTCTGATGATTTTTGGAAAAACTTCAAAGAGTTGAGGGAGTTGGCGGTGTCTAAGGGTCTTTATGAGCCTATAGCAAGTTCAAAGTATTGTGGTCAGACTATAAATGATTCTCTCACTTCTTCGTAATGTATTTTCTTACGAAATAGAACAAGACTGCAATGAGTAATGCAGAAGCAATTGATCCATTCATTCCATTAAAATTTGGAACCATCCCCGATAGTTTGGTCTGTACTGATGTTGAGTAAACTACGACTGCAACTATCGCTGCAATTACAGCTTCATACTGGTCATCAGACAGATTGAATGGGTTTGAGGATTTTTTTGGTTTCTCGGCGGGGGTTGGGAGTGCCAGGCCTGTTGTACGTCCACTTGATGGATTTGAATATTGATCAAGTCCGCCTGCTGGTGGCATGAGGTCGTCAATTGAAGATGAAAATTCAGTCATATTCATTTGTTGTAAGTCATCTTTTTTTTCGTCGGGCACTATCACGATAGGATCGGTTTTTGGGGGAATGAGTTGACCCACGTCAGAAGACCCAAAATCTAAATTTTCCATTGTTACTTCTACTGAGATTAAAGACTTTAAATATTGAGTATTATTAATGGATCCAGATGTTTGGGGACCTCCTGCATGGAAATTTATATTTGCAGTTATAGACACAATGCCAAATGGAAATCCGCCTGATGGGTATCTTGCATTTTTTCATTCGATGGTTGATGTATTACCATGTGCAGTGTGTAGAAAGCACTATCGAAAGCATCTGATTGATAATCCAATTCCAATACACTCAAGACGTGATACCAGAAAGTACTTTGAGGATCTGCGTCTGGAAATTGCTCGTCGTAAAGGGAGGGGTGGTAATTTTATTTCAAGACTTTTAGGAGGACTATAGTTGAGACAGCAGATGAAACATATTTAACCGTCGACTTGACAATATCAAGCCATGTTGGTCGAGGAAACTTGACAACCATCTCAGACTTGTAACCACCATCCCTCATCTTGTGAAGCTTCACTTCACCAATCATCTCCTTGGTAGTCTCATCAAATAATACCATGTGGTACATTTATAATATAAGTTGTCCTTTTTTTAATATTCTCATATTATAAATGCCATCAGTAAGAGAGCTTAAAGAACGTAAGCAGACACTTTTCAAACGTATGCGTCAGATTCGTAAAAAGCCTCACCGGGATTTGGAGCATGAGAATCGCATAAGGCGAATGGTTCAGACTCTAAATGCCAAGATTGCGAATCGCAAGAGAGAGCTATCTAGACGCGGTTTGATAATGTTCAAGTCTTTGAAATTTGTACCAGGGAGATCAGGTGCAAAAGCCATCTCTCTCAAGTATGTGAATCATCCACTGTTTAAAAAATAAATCCTTCTCTTCTTGATTAAACGTATCCTTCTTTTTGATATTTTCAGGTGCCCACATAGCCTGTAAATTTTTAAAATTCCAACAGGCACCAACTTCCTCTGGAATTGAATGATCCCAAGCTGATATTGGAATCTTATGATCAATGTGCCATTCAGATCCGTAATTTTCCCAAGTCATTCCTTCAGAAAAAGTGGATTGAATGTGACTCCTGAAATCTTCAAGTGAACAACCTACATAATCCATACACTTTTCAGATTTTTGTTGACCTAGAATTTCACGAATACGTCGTGAAATATTAGATTTCATTTTTTTGAGAGCCCATTGTTCACCACCCTTTTCTTTCAATTTATGATAATTATTCTTCATCCAAGTGCGATGAACTTCATTATATTTGTCTCTATTTTCTTCACGATATTCTTTATCTTTTTGCTTTTTATATTCAGCATTTTCCTCAAGCCACTTTCTCATTCCCTCTTTAACTTTTTCGGGGTTAGCCTCTCTCCATTCTTTATTTTTTGCTTTTTGAATATCCATTGTTTTTTGCCAGTATTGTTTATTGTATTCAGTTTTTTCTTCTTTGTGTTCAGAATTGTATTCTTTGAGACACTCTTTACATGTTGGTCGTAACCCATCCCATCTTTTACTCTTTCCAAAGAGTTCAAGAGGTTTGAAAGTTTTACATTTTCCACACCAAGCTTTTTCGATCCCGTCTTCAATGACATGTTCAATCTTCTTTGTCATTGTTGATTTCATATAGTTTATCTTCTTTAACTAACAGTTCATTTTGTTTTTAGAGCAACACCGCCGCGCAACCTCAAGACGACGTGAATTGTAGACTCTTTTTGGACATTATAATCCGCGAGTGTGCGGTCATCTTCTAGCTGTTTTCCAGCAAAGATGAGACGTTGCTGATCAGGTGGGATGCCCTCCTTATCTTGAACTTTAGCTTTTACATTCGCAATCGTATCGGAGGACTCCACCTCCAGAGTTATAGTCTTTCCAGTCAGAGTTTTGACAAAGATCTGCATTCTTATTATTATAAACACTCTTTTTTTTAAGTTCCAATTCCAATTGTTCCAAACAATTTGTTTGTTCCAAACAAATTGTTTGTTCCAAACAAATTGTTTGTTCCTAGTAAATGAACACTCAGGGTACTCTCATTTTGGTCGCACTGCTATTTTTCCTGTTTTTTAATATGAAGAAAAGTAACATGATCGTTGAAGATGATTCAAAGTGTCTATATAAAGGACGTGATGCCAGGATCGATTGTTAATTTATTTAGAGCATTTCCTGAACGTTCCAGTTTTTCTACACTTTCCAAATAAGATGGCTGCAATCAGGGTTCCCTTTGAACGAGATAAGGTGTGTGAGATCCAGTTCTTAGCTTGTTTATTAGCATTTACAAGTTTTTTCAAAGCTGGAATATTTAAACTCTTGTAGTTTTTGTTCATTTAATAATTAACAATATTTTTTATTTATGCTGTTCTTTTGCTTCTTTAAATTTACAAGGTCTGGTCTTTCTTTAATATATTCGAGATGTCCTTCAAGATTATTTTTTATTTTTTGTTAAGTAAAGCTTGAACCTCTGTTTTAAAAAATGATTAGTAATCAAAAAGAGACGTTTGATGCGTCAAGAGCTGCTTTCAGACAGGACTCAATTGCGCTAAGGATGATTGTGTCCTGTACCCCGTGAACAACTTGGTTGAGAGTCATTTCAACATGTTTGAGAGCAACGTCATTAATCTCAGTCGGAAAGAAGGAGAAGACGGTGGTTTTTGCCGCAGCCTTGTACAGAACAATTGGGTTTCGAAGAGTCTTTCGAAACTTTATGCGTACCACAATCACGGTGCGACAAGCTGTCTTCATCCTTTTATTAAAAACTTTATTAATTACAAGGATGAAGACACAACTCTTAATTTTATTGTTGGTAATTTTATTAACTTTTTTGATTCCATTTAGAAAATCAACATATGAAGAGGATGGAGGGCGAATCCCAAAAATCATTCATCAGGTTGCAATGAGTAAATTAAGTCACCCGGATACATGGCCTGAAAATTGGAAAATGTGTCAAAAAACATGGAGAGAAAAATTTCCAGAGTATGAGTACAAGTTATGGAATGATGAAATGGCTGAAGAATTGATACGAGATGAGTATCCATGGTTTTATAACACGTATAAAGGGTATGACAGAGATATATTTCGAATTGACGCGATCCGATATTTTATTCTGTATCATTATGGGGGGATATATGCTGACATGGATTTTGAGTGCATCAAGAATTTTGAAAGTTTATTACCAACTCATAAAGCTTGTTTATGTGAGCCGCCTTTTAAAAGTGAAACATTCCAAAATTCATTAATGGCAAGTCCACCCAGACATGAATTTTGGAGTTATGTATGGGAATATTTAGATGAAAATAAAAACGAGACAAATGTATTCAAAGTTGCAGGTCCAGAAGCTATTATGAAAGTTGCGGAAGAACACTCTGATATGGTTTTTACTTTGAAGAGAGAAATTTTTACAAAAGAGTATACTTTGTTATATAATCCGTGGATAAAAATAGATGATGATATAGATGAAAATATTGTAGCAATTCATCATGGTGGAGGTTCATGGGCAACACTCGAAGAAAAATTAAAGATGTTTGATTTTAAAAATATTGCGATATAATAAATGCTAAATAAAAATGTGAAAACAACCACTATGCCAAGACTACAAGCTGCACTTAATAAATATAAAAAATCAAATAGAAATTCAAATAAAGAAAAGAATTACAAGAAAAAAAAATTGGCACTGATACATCAAGCTATACAATTATATAAAAGTTCAAGTGAAATTAATTATACACAAACATTGTTAAGTATATTAAAACGTATAAATAATAATAAATAAAGAATTATGACTCTAAAAAATCAAGAAATGGCGGCAGATCTTAAGTTTCCATTTACACCAATTACTCTCGGTCTGGTTGGTGGAGCTGTTTGGCTTTTTACCAAAAAGAAGCTTGAACCAGAACCAGAGCCTGAGCCAAAGAAATTTTTGGGAATATTTAATTGGCCACGTGAACAGGCTTGAGGATCATTCCACCAACTTCGAAACAGTTCCAACTGTGAAACAGTTGGTGAGATGGATATTCCGAAGGATGAGGAGGAGTACATGAACCAGCCCGACTATGTGGTGGAGTATGAATTAACGGCGACCATTAACGCGGCGACGGTTATTCAGAGGGCGTGGCGGGCTAGACTTTCGTATTAACCACTTTTTAATGAATTTTCTTAAAACCGGATCTACAGTTGTTCGTCGTCGACGTGGAGCGCTTGCACCACACCCACACCCTGACATTTATTATATAAAAATATATTAATGGAGAAACTTATCAAAAAATATGAAGAGTGTAAGATACATGAAATGTGCATAAGGAAAAAGGGTCACCGATTTTCTTTAAATCTTAAACACGCGAGACAAGGGGTGAGGAAAGCTGCTGAGGACATCGCATCGAATGTATCTATTATTCTCAATAGAAAAGACTCTAAAATTGCAAGTCAAATTGAACCAATAATCACATACTTTAAAATGAGGGAGACATTCAAGGCATTCTTACTTTCTTTAAATAGAATCAAAAGTAATATGAGCGCGGGTGAAACTTCAATTATTTTAAAGTATTACTATCATAATGAGTAAAATAATAAACAATCTTTATGTGGGTGATCATACGAGTCCAAGTCAAGTGAGTCCAACTCAGATGAGTTGTTCCCTCATCGTAAATTGTACACGAGATCTTCCTACAAACTCACTGGGCATCACGGAACTGCGAGTTCCAGTTGATGACACGTCTGATGAAAGTGATGAGATGTTAAAGTATCTCCCTTGGATAACATTTCAGATTCATCAGGTTTGGTCAAATGGCGGAACGGTTCTCATTCACTGTTTCGCTGGAGTTTCTAGAAGTGCAACCGTCTGTGCAGCATATCTTATGAGATATCACGGATTTTTATCAGTTCAGGAGACTGTTCGATTTATGAGAACAAAGAGACCCATTGTTTTTGGGAATGCTCATTTTAAAGATGCTCTAGAAAAGTTTAATTTAATGTACCATTAATACACCTGTACAGTTGGATTTAGAACACTGTGTACATTACCTTGAAACTGAATGAATGCTATCAAAACCAAAAATGCAAACAGGGCAGAACAGATTAAAGAGAGTTGCCAAAATGATCCAGAACTCGATGAGGGACTTGGTGAGGGACTCGATGAGGGACTCGGTGAGGGACCCAAAATATTAAATGTATTTTTATCAATTGTTAATATTACACCTGGTGGAGAATTTTTATATATTACAATAGGATCTGTACTTGCATCTTTGAAATAAACCAATGAAAAATATTTTTTCTGTAAAACTACACAGATAAGTTTTGGAAAAGTATCTGGACTATTTATCAATTTTGTATTAGAATTTGTTGGATCTATTAAAATTAAATCTGTCACTGTTAAACTTGGAATGTGGGTGAGGTTTGAACTGTAATCTGTTAAATTACTACCATCACTTGCTGGACTAATAATTATATTTCCAGATTCATCTTTTACTGAACCAAGTGTACTTTTGTCAACAAGTTCAAGTTTATAAGGAATCGGTGAGTTCATTTCTTAACATACTTATTTAAAAAACTTTTCCCTGATGAAAGCATCCCAAGAGATAGTAGTAAGTACATTATTGAAAGAAAATAGGCAAACACTTTGCAGTTTCCATGAATTGCACAATTCACATTGTATGCGTACATGAAGAATACAGCTGTTGTGCCTAGACCAATTGCAAAAGAGTGTCTACTCAGAGAGATACCGGCGATTAATCCTGCAATCATTGTTATCAGAGCGGGTCTGGAGACTTTCAGCTGTCCAACTTTAACATCACTCATTTTAATATTGACTAAGATTAAAATATGAGCAATAGCGGAAGTAGCGTCGCAGAAGCTATTCAAGAAATACACAGACCATCTAGTAATTATCTTCGCACACACCCTAAAAATCTTTTGAACAATCTAAACGGTAATACTGCTGAAATTAAAAGATTGAGAAAAACTCTCAGAAAAGCAAAAGAAAGAAATAACAAAGAAACAAAGAAACAAAAAAAAGTAATTACATCAAGAAACTACGCAGCAGCACGTGACAGACTTATTGCTGCATTAAGGAGAGCAGGTGGAGGTGGAAGAACTGGTGGAGGTGGAAGTGGTGGAAGTAGTGGTGGAAGTGGTGGAAGTGGTGGAAGTGGTGGAAGTGGTGGAAGTGGTGGAAGTAGTGGTGGAAGTGGTGGAAGTGGTGGTGGTAGTGGTGGTAGAGGTGGTGGTAGAGGTGGTGGTAGAGGTGGTAGAGGTGGTGGTAGAGGTGGAAGTAGTGGTGGTAGAGGTGGAAGTGGAGGTGGAGGTGGAGGTGGAAGAATTATAAACGCAGAAAATGAAGCAGCAAGGAAAGCAAGACAAGCAGCAGCAAATGAAGCAGCAAAACAAGCAAGACAAGCAGCAGCAAATGAAGAAGCAAAACAAGCAAGACAAGCAGCAGCAAATGAAGAAGCAAGGAAAGCAGCAAATGAAGCAGCAAAAAGGAAAGCAGCAGCAAAAAGGAAAGCAGAAGAAAACGAAGCAGCAAGGAAAGCAAGACAAGCAGCAATTGAAGCAGCAGCAAAAAGGAAAGCAAGACAAGCAGCAATTGAAGAAGCAGCAATCGCAATAACAAGATTCCATAAAGCAAGAGAAAATAGAAAAAAGGCAAGAGAAAATATAAAGCCAAGAAATTTAAGTCCAATACAGGAAATTAATGAAAACGAAGCAGCAATTGAAGCAGCAGCAAAAAGGAAAGCAGAAGCAAATGAAGAAGCAGCAAGGAAAGCAGAAGCAAATGAAGAAGAAGCAAGGAGAGCAGGTGGAAGAGGTGGAAGAGGTGGAAGAGGTGGAAATGGAGGAAGAGGTGGAAGAGGTGGAAATGGAGGTAGAGGTGGAAGTGGAAATGGTGGTAGAGGTGGAAGTGGAAATGGTGGTAGAGGTGGAAATGGAGGTAGAGGTGGAAGTGGAAATGGTGGTAGAGGTGGAAGTGGAAATGGAGGTAGAGGTGGAAATGTACCACCACCCGCTCCGACACCAATAATTCGAAGACCTAGAAATATTGGTATTACTGAAACAGTTAAAAATATGTTAGGAAATGTACCACCA
>Ga0208500_1000436_pt1 | contig 11038 bp, 1 predicted proteins | sample CryBogCBE17Sep08_FD_184568 | JGI IMG/M metagenome (GOLD analysis project Ga0208500, IMG submission 184568) | Freshwater microbial communities from Crystal Bog, Wisconsin, USA - CBE17Sep08 (SPAdes) | ecosystem: Environmental > Aquatic > Freshwater > Lake | place: Crystal Bog, Wisconsin, USA...
CTTTTGGACCCGCTGCTCCAGTTGGTCCAGTTGGTCCACTTGGTCCAGTTGGTCCAGTTGCTCCTAAAATTCCACTGTCTCCAGTTGGTCCAGTTGGTCCAGTTACTCCCAATGCACCTGTTGGACCTTCGTGACCTATTGCTCCTGGAAGACCTGGAGGACCTGGATATCCTTGAGGTCCAGTTGCTCCCGTTGCTCCAGTTGGTCCTATTTTTCCAGTAGGTCCAGTCGGTCCCGTTGGTCCAGTTGGCCCTGTTCTTCCAGTTGCTCCAGTTATTCCAGTTGGACCTGTTAATCCTGTTGGTCCTGTTGGTCCTGTCGGTCCAGTATTTGTAGCAGTTCCAGATAATCCAGTATATCCAGTTGGCCCAGTTTGTCCAGTTGGCCCAGTTGGACCTGTATTTGTTGCTGTACCTGATAATCCAGTCGGGCCTGTTACTCCTGTAAATCCAGTAGGTCCAGTTTTACCTGTTAATCCTGTAAATCCAGTAGGTCCTCGAGTTCCTGTTGCTCCAGTTGCTCCAGTTGCTCCTGTTGAACCCGTTGACCCAGTTGGTCCTAAATTTGTAGCATACCCTGGAATACCAATAGGCCCTGTGGGACCTGTTGCACCTGTTAGACCTTGATCACCTTGGGGACCTGCAGGTCCTTGTGGTCCAACAACTGTATTAGGAGCAATAGTTATTAGTCCTACACCAGGTATGTATTTTGATAATGAAGACATCTATTATTCTAATGTATACCTTTTATGTTATGTTAAACCATCCAATTAAATAACTACCTCCAGCACCAATACCTCCTCCTGGAACTACATATCCTATTAGCAAAAACCTTGTCCACATTGCTCTAAATGTTGAACCAGGATTTACAGTAACTGAATTGTATAAACTACCTGTAGAATAATCTCCAATAATTCCTCCATTTGTATCGGTTGTCAATGTTAACGGATTGCCTGTAGAAGGTCCACTTAAAGAAGTTACAAGATTCATATTTGCAATTGTAATAATTGTTCCATACGGAATACCTACATCATCTGGTAGAGTAAGTGTTAAAGATGGAACTGGATCTCCACCACCACCTGGAGTAATTGTTGGATAACCATTGCCAATAAACCAGTATGTATTGAGATCGGTTGTTTTTGAGAATGATATATTCAATGTAGCTCCTGGATATGGAGCTACAACATTCGAAGATTTAGATAAATAAGATCCTGCAAGATTTGTTGTGTATTGAAGTTGATTGTAAGAATCTGTCACTACGTATTGTGGAGTAGAAGAGGAATTTGAAGGAAGATTTACTACTCTAGTTGTTCCATTTACATCAAGAGTATAAGATGGACTTGTTGTTCCAATACCTACATTTCCATCATAATGAACAGTTAATGCAGTAGGATAATCTGGAGTTCCTATCGTAACACCACCAGATCCTCCAGAATAATTAGAGATTCCATTAAACTTGATAAATCCCTGGGGTGATGAATCTGTAATCTTTTGAATATACGTTGCTACATCAGTCCAATCATTTCTATCTGTTTCTCGTTTATCATAAAACTTTAAATATCCTTGATTACCGCCTTCACTTGTTTGTAAACGCAACGATGTTGAAGTAGATCCCGGAACTCCTCCTCCAAGATCTGGCGATGTTATATAAGTTGTACCACGTATATCAAGTCTAGCTTGAGGATTATCTGTTCCAATACCTATAAGGCCACCATTGTAGGCATTTATAATCGTATTTCCACCACCTGATCCAATAAATACAGTTCCATTGTTTTCACCTACAGAGGTATAGCTACCATTTAACAATCCTATTTTAGTGTAACTTGAATTAAATATGGCTATATTGCTTGTACCTGCACCATTTGAAATATTATAACTTCCTTTTAGCGTTAATGTCGAACCATCAAATGTTAAATTAGACTGACCGGTTGCTGTATTTGATGTGCCATTTGCAGTCAATACGTATGTATTTGTGTATGGAGTTATTGCATTAAATCCTGGTCCTGTGTAACCAGTGTATCCTGTGTATCCAGTGAATCCCGTATATCCGGTGAATCCGGTGTAACCAGTGAACCCTGTATAACCTGTGAATCCGGTATAACCAGTGTAACCAGTATAACCTGTGAATCCTGTGTATCCAGTGTAACCAGTGTATCCGGTGTATCCCGTTGGACCAGTATAACCCGTATAACCAGTATAACCAGTGTACCCTGTTGGACCAGTATAACCAGTATAACCAGTGTAACCTGTTGGACCAGTATATCCTGTGTATCCAGTGTAACCAGTAAATCCAGTGTAACCTGTGAAACCGGTATAACCGGTAAACCCGGTATAACCAGTAAATCCAGTGTAACCTGTGTATCCAGTATACCCAGTAGGACCTATCAGAACCGAGGGTGTAATATCCAAATAGTTAGATCCAGTTGGTGTTCCACTATATAAACTACTAAAGTTTGTCCAACTTGAATCAGGATTGAAAGTCACGCTATAAGTACTGTTATCGTAAAATGTTGAACTTATAAAATTTGCATAGAATGAAAAGTCGGTTGTACTATTTTGAATAACTCTTATCAGACTCGGACTATTGATTTCTGATGGTGATAATGCTGTATTTATAAATCCAGTTCCATCTCCATAAAATGTACCATTTCCACCTGTATTAATCGAACCACCATTTGAAGTTTTAAACATAAATTCAGTAACTTGATTCTGTCCAGTAATCGCAGTGTAACCGTGATGGGCTGCTATTTTCATAGTCAATACATATCCTGACTGTGCTGCTCCTTTCCATTCACCTAAATATACCCATCTACCAGATGACGCAGCAGGAAGTGAATACGTTGCTACTCCACCAGTTGGTCCTGTGTAACCAGTGAATCCTGTGTAACCAGTGAATCCTGTGTAACCAGTGAATCCTGTATAACCTGTGAATCCTGTGTATCCTGTAAATCCAGTGTAACCTGTGAACCCTGTATAACCTGTGAATCCTGTGTATCCTGTGAAACCTGTGTATCCTGTGAAACCTGTGTATCCTGTGAACCCGGTGTATCCTGTGAAACCAGTGTATCCTGTGTATCCTGTGTATCCTGTGAATCCAGTGTAACCTGTGAATCCAGTGTAACCCGTAAATCCGGTGTATCCTGTGTAACCAGTGTAACCCATAGCTCCCATGGGTCCGAATACTAAGTTATTCACTGCAGCTCCTGATGTATTGAATGAACTGTCCAAATACAATCCTCCAGTTGGTGTATTTGCAGAGGTATATTGAAGGGCTCCATTTTTGTAGTATTTGACTTTTATACCGTCATACGTAATACTGAATACGTCCGTAGTAAGATAACTTGATCCGCTATAAACTTGACTAGAACTTTCATAAATATAGACTATACCTGAAGCCATATACCAAGCAAAATCGAGTGAAGAGTAACTTGCATCAGTTGAAGGATCAGTATTCAATCCAATCATAAACGAAGTATTAGTTTGAGCCGCTGTGAAGGAACAGTAACAAGTTGCAAATGCCTGAACGGAATATACCTGAGAATCCCATACACCATTTGAACCTCCTGTTTTTGTGAATGTTAAAGAGTTTGTCAACGATTGTGTTACATTTGTTGTTACTGGACTCCAATCAGATCCACCTCGTGTTCCTGTGTAGCCGGTATATCCGGTATAACCTGTGAATCCAGTATATCCTGTGAATCCTGTGTATCCTGTGAATCCGGTATATCCTGTGAAACCTGTGTATCCTGTGAAACCTGTGTATCCTGTAAATCCGGTATATCCTGTGAAACCTGTGTAACCCGTAAAACCAGTGTAACCTGTGAATCCAGTATAACCAGTGTAACCGGTATAACCAGTGTAACCAGTTGGTCCAATAGCCCAAGAAGTGCTATTCAAACTACTGTAATATGTCCCTCCAACAGGTATACTTATAAATCCTGGATTCCATCTCAATGTACCATCGTCTCCATTATGCGAACATATAAATATGTAATTTTTACCTACGACTTGACTATCGGTATAAGATTTGGTTACAAAATACGATGCGTTAAATCCATTCGCCGAACCTGCTGGTGGAGCATAATACAATGCATTCCAAACAGGAACTGATTGGTTAGTAACTGGGCCAATATCAAAGTATCCCGATGTTCCAAATGATTTGTTAACTGGAATTGCTATAACTCTTCCTCCCCAAGTTACGGTGTTACCATCCCAATATACAGTTCCTCCACCCGATAATGTCCAAGTTGCATTTACTGTATCATATTCTGTTGGACCTGTGTAGCCAGTATAACCGGTATATCCTGTGAAACCGGTATATCCTGTGAACCCTGTGTATCCTGTGAATCCTGTATAACCCGTAAATCCAGTGTATCCTGTAAATCCAGTGTAACCAGTGAAACCTGTATATCCTGTGTAACCAGTGTAACCTGTTGGTCCTGTTCTACCTGTTGGACCAGTTGGACCTGTATATCCTGTGTACCCAGTGTATCCAGTAGGTCCTGTGAATCCAGTGTATCCTGTGTAACCCGTGAACCCAGTAAAACCTGTGTATCCGGTGTAACCTGTGTAACCTGTTGGTCCTATGAGAATGGATGGCGTGATATCTAAATATGGACTAGATGATCCAGGTGTTCCAGAATACAGAGTACTTGAATTTGACCAAACAGTTGATACATTTGTGGAAACGTTATAAATACTATTCTCGAAATTGGATGAATTTACGAAATTGCCATAGAAATCGAATAATGTAGAAGTTAATTGTACAACTCGGATTAAACTAGGGCTGTTAACTTCTGTTGGGGATAATGCAGTATTTATAAACCCATTACCATCTCCTAAAAATGCTCCATTTACTGCAAAAGGGTTTGGTGTAGTTCCATCCGATGTCTTGAATACTATTTGAGTTACTTGGTTTTGGTTACTATCCGAAGTATGATTTTTATGTGCCAATATATTCATTTGAAGCGTGTAACCAGATTGAACCGTTTGACCCCATTGACCTAGATATATCCATCTACCACTTGACGATGATGGAAGAGAATACTGTGCTGCTCCACCTGCAGGACCTGTATAACCGGTATAACCCGTGAATCCAGTTGGACCTGTGTATCCGGTGTATCCGGTATATCCAGTGTAACCTGTGAATCCTGTATAACCAGTGAATCCTGTGTAACCTGTGAAACCTGTATATCCGGTATAACCAGTGTATCCAGTATATCCAGTATATCCGGTTGGTCCAGTTTTACCTGTAGGACCTGTTGCTCCCGTTGGTCCTGTATATCCTGTAAACCCGGTATAACCAGTTGGTCCTGTGTATCCAGTGTATCCGGTATAACCAGTATAACCAGTATAACCTGTTGGTCCTGTGTATCCGGTGTATCCAGTGTATCCAGTGTATCCAGTGTATCCAGTTGGTCCTATGAGAATTGTTGGAGTAATATCCAAATATGGACTTGAATTAACTGGAGGTGAACCGGCAATCACTGTACTTGAATTTGACCAAACAGTTGATACATTTGTAGAAATATTGTAAATACTGTTCTCAACACTTGAAGAACTTACGAAATTTGCATAGAAATCGAACAACGTAGAACTCTTCTGTATAATTCGAATTAAACTAGGCGTATTGACTTCTGAAGGTGACAATGCTGTATTTATAAATCCACTTCCATCACCAAGAAATCCTCCATTAAATCCATTTGGGTTTGGTGTAGCTCCATCCGATGTCTTAAAGATTATTTCTGTTACTTGATTCTGTGTTCTATCTCCACTATAACCGTGATGCGCCAATATATTCATTTGAAGCGTATAACCAGCTTGAACTGTTTGACCCCATTCGCCTAAAAATACCCACTTACCACCTGCAGATGATGGAAGAGAATACTGTGCTGCTCCACCTGCAGGTCCCGTATAACCAGTGTATCCAGTGTATCCAGTTGGTCCTGTGTATCCGGTGTATCCAGTATAGCCAGTGTAACCAGTGAAACCAGTGTAACCAGTGTAACCAGTGTATCCTGTTGGTCCTGTATAACCAGTGTATCCAGTGTATCCAGTGTATCCAGTGTATCCTGTTGGTCCTGTATAACCAGTGTATCCAGTGTATCCAGTGTATCCAGTTGGTCCTGTGTATCCGGTGTATCCAGTATAACCAGTGTAACCAGTGTAACCAGTGTAACCAGTGTATCCTGTTGGTCCTGTATATCCAGTATAACCAGTGTATCCAGTATAACCTGTATAACCAGTTGGTCCAGTGTAACCTGTGTAGCCAGTATAACCAGTGTAACCAGTATAACCTGTTGGTCCCGTTTTTCCAGTTGGTCCTGTGGGTCCAGTGTAACCTGTGTAGCCAGTATAACCTGTTGGTCCTGTGTAACCTGTGTATCCTGTTGGTCCTGTTGGTCCAGTGTAACCTGTGTATCCGGTGTATCCTGTTACTCCTGTTGCTCCTGTTGGTCCTGTTGCTCCTGTAGGTCCGGTTGGTAGATTCTGAACCAATGTAGTATGCAAATGAGAAATAGTAGAATCTCTAAACTCGAAGGTCAATGTACGATTGTTTCCTGAAAAATTTGCAAAGAGTTGTAACTGAATACGCTTAGTCAAATCTGGAAGAGTTGTTGCAGGAACCGCTAATGTGAAATCATTAAGACCTTGTGCATTTGGCACCACAGTTGATGTAGATGATCCATCGGCAATTAATACTGGATTCGATACACCATCAGAATCAACATAATACAGTTTTGCATAGTATGATACTGCAGTATTACTATTCGAATATCCATAGATATTCACATCCCATAAACCACTGACAATCAGAGTAGAAGTTAGGAATCCAGCAGGAGTTGTAAATGTACCCATAGTAAACCCATTTGTATTCGATACATTTCCAGTAGTTATCGTAGTTTGTGTACCAGTTGTAACTGTAGAACTCAGTGTTCCCTGTACTGGATTACCATTTGTCGGTGTTCCTCCTGCTGTATCCAAAAAGAGGGTTAATCCTCCTGAAACACCTGCAACTCCTTGTGGTCCAGTTGGACCTGTTACTTGCGATGCAGGACCGGTATAACCGGTATAACCGGTATAACCTGTTGGTCCAGTTGGACCTGTTTCAGTAGATGCAGGTCCTGTATAACCTGTATAACCGGTATAACCTGTTGGTCCTGTGTCACCGGTATACCCAGTGTATCCAGTTGGTCCTGTATGTCCAGTTGCTCCTGTTGGTCCTGTTACTCCTGTGTATCCTGTCTTTCCAAATCCAGTTGGTCCAGTTGCTCCTGTTGAACCCGTTGTTCCTGTTGGACCTGTTTTACCTGTTGAACCAGTTGCACCCGTTGGACCGAAATCTCCAGTATATCCAGTGTAACCTGTATAACCAGTGTAGCCAGTTGGCCCTGTATAACCGGTATATCCAGTATAACCAGTGTATCCGGTATACCCAGTGTAACCAGTATATCCAGTGTAACCTGTTGGTCCTGTATATCCAGTTTTTCCAAACTGACCAGTCAAATGCATAGCCCATTCTGCAGATGGATTGGATACTGCAATGCCACCACTGTCTATCAGATTGACTATAATAACTGGTTGAGTATCTCCTGATCCAGTTTGACGTTTAAGAAATGTAGGAGCACCACTAGCATTAACAATTACTTTAAATAATGCAGAACTACCTTTTCCGCTTAGAGTAGAGGACTGAATAGAACTGTTACTAATTAACTGAAATCCAGACGTAGTGGATTGAACATCTACAATTTGACCATAGTAATAGAACGTAGATCCTGATGTAGTGTCAAAAAGATTAATGAAATCTCCAATGTAGAATGCATCTGCTGTTAGAACGGTTAACGATACACTGGTACCTGCTGCTGATCCATCAGTAGGTATTGAAGTCGTTGTATCCAATGGTCCAAATCCCAATCCAGTATATCCAGTATAACCAGTGTAACCCGTTGGTCCAGTATAACCAGTATATCCAGTATAACCAGTTGGTCCTGTGTATCCAGTGTATCCAGTGTAACCAGTTGGACCAGTATAACCGGTATATCCAGTGTAACCAGTTGAACCAGTTGGTCCAGTATAACCAGTGTAACCTGTGTATCCCGTTGGTCCAGTTGTTCCTGCTGTTCCGGTATAACCAGTATATCCAGTGTAACCCGTTGGTCCTGTTATTCCAGTTGATCCTGTTTTTCCAGTTGATCCTGTTACTCCTGTTGGTCCTGTATATCCTGTGTAACCAGTTGGACCTGTTGGTCCTGTTACTCCTGTATATCCAGTCTTTCCAAATCCAGTTGGTCCAGTTGCTCCTGTTGAACCCGTTGTTCCTGTATGCCCAGTTGGACCAGTTGTTCCAGTTGATCCTGTATTACCTATGCCTCCAGTATATCCAGTGTAGCCTGTATAACCTGTTGGTCCTGTATATCCTGTGTATCCAGTGTATCCAGTGTATCCTGTGAACCCGGTGTATCCTGTATATCCAGTGTAACCAGTGTAACCTGTTGGACCAGTATAGCCAGTTTTTCCAAACTGACCAGTCAAATGCATAGCCCATTCTGCAGAAGGACTTGACACTGCAATCCCACCACTGTCTATCAGATTGACTATAATAACTGGTTGAGTATCTCCTGATCCAGTTTGATGTTTAAGAAATGTAGGTCCTCCACTAGGATTAACAATTACTTTAAACGATGCAGAACTACCTTTTCCACTTAGAGTAGAGGACTGAATAGAACTGTTACTAATTAACTGAAATCCAGACGTAGTGGATTGTACATCTACAATTTGACCATAGTAATAGAACGTAGATCCCGATGTAGTATCAAATAAATTGATGAAATCACCAATATAAAACGCATCTGCTGTTAGAACGGTTAACGATACACTGGTACCTGCTGCTGATCCGTCAGTAGGTATTGAAGTCGTTGTATCCAATGGTCCAAATCCTAATCCAGTGTATCCAGTATAACCAGTGTAACCTGTTGGTCCAGTATATCCTGTGTATCCGGTGTAACCAGTGTAACCAGTTGGTCCCGTATATCCAGTGTAACCAGTGTATCCTGTGTAGCCTGTTGCACCTGTTTTACCAGTTACTCCAGTATAACCAGTTGAACCAGTTTGGCCTGTTACTCCTGTTGGACCTGTTACTTGTGATGCAGGACCGGTATAGCCAGTATAGCCAGTATAACCTGTGTAACCAGTGGGACCTGTTACAGTCGAAGCTGCTCCGGTATATCCAGTATATCCAGTATATCCAGTATAACCCGTTGGTCCTGTGTAACCGGTATATCCAGTGTACCCGGTGAATCCAGTATATCCAGTGTAACCTGTTGGTCCAGTTTTACCTGTTGGACCTGTTGGACCTGTGTATCCAGTATACCCGGTATAACCAGTGTATCCAGTTGGCCCTGTTGGTCCTGTATAACCGGTGTATCCAGTATAGCCAGTGAAACCAGTGTATCCAGTTGGTCCGGTTGGTCCTGTATATCCGGTATATCCGGTGTATCCAGTGAAACCGGTATATCCAGTGTAACCTGTGTAACCCGTTGGACCGGTGTACCCAGTGTAACCAGTGTAACCTGTATAACCAGTGTATCCGGTTGGTCCTGTATATCCGGTGTAACCAGTGTATCCAGTGAAACCAGTGTAACCAGTGTAGCCTGTTACTCCAGTAGGTCCGGTATATCCAGTGTAACCTGTGTATCCCGTTGGTCCTGATGCACCAGTATTGGAAGAAGTTCCTGCAGGTCCTCGAAGACCAGTGGGTCCTGTTGAACCTGTATTTGTTGCATATCCTGGAACACCTTGAGGACCGGTTGGACCAAATGGACCAAGTGGACCCTGTGGACCGATAGCACCCTGAATTCCTTGAGGACCGGTTGGACCTGTAGCTCCTGTATTCACTGCAGATCCTGGAAGACCAGTAGGACCAGTTATTCCAGTAGGACCAGTGTAACCGGTATATCCTGTTGGACCTGTTGTACCTGTTTGTCCAACAACACCTCTTGCTCCAGTGTAACCTGTGTATCCAGTGTATCCTATTGGTCCTGTGTACCCTGTATAACCAGTGTAGCCCGTGTATCCAGTTGTTCCTGTGCCTTGCAAACCCTGTACTCCTTGTGGACCGATGGCACCCTGAATTCCTTGTGGACCCGTTGGACCAGTTGCTCCGGTATTGACTGCAGATCCTGGAAGACCAGTAGCACCAGTGTATCCAGTGTATCCAGTGTATCCAGTTGGACCTGTTACTCCTGTTGGACCTGTTTCACCAACAACGCCTCTTGCTCCGGTATAACCTGTATATCCGGTATATCCAGTGACTCCGGTTGGTCCAGTGTATCCGGTATAACCTGTATACCCAGTTGTTCCTGTTACACCCTGAATACCTTGCGGACCTTGTGGACCAATTGGACCCAATGCACCTCGAAGACCCGTTGGACCTGTAACATTGCTTGCTGCTCCTGTTGCTCCAGTTTGTCCAGTTGCTCCTGTTTCTCCATTATAACCGGTTGGACCAGTAACACCAACAGCACCTCGTGGTCCAGTATAACCTGTATATCCGGTATATCCTGTTGGTCCTGTTGCTCCAGCTAATCCAGTATATCCTGTTGATCCTGTACTACCTTGTTGACCTATATTGCCTTGTAATCCTTGCGGACCTTGGGGACCTATTGCCCCCTGTCGTCCAGTTGGACCCGTTGGACCAGTAGACATTCTGTTATAAAAAGCAAAAATTAAAAATTGGACATCAAATCGCGTTTAAATATTATCGACATCGACATCTTCTTCCTCTTCCTCTTCTTCTCCTTCAAAATCAAATCCTTCGTTCTCTGCGGTCTCTGTAACATTGGATGTTTTTATAAATAATTTGTTATCTGCCTCTGGTAACAATTTTCTAAGTCTTCTTACTTGATCTTCTGTAAAGACTGCAACAATTTCGTGCGTAGTCTGTTGAAGACCTGTTTCAGCTATCATTACCAAACTATCAATATCCACCCAAACTGATTTCTTACCTTTTCCTCGCATACCCCCGCGAAGAGGAATATTCA
>Ga0208500_1000439_pt1 | contig 10980 bp, 7 predicted proteins | sample CryBogCBE17Sep08_FD_184568 | JGI IMG/M metagenome (GOLD analysis project Ga0208500, IMG submission 184568) | Freshwater microbial communities from Crystal Bog, Wisconsin, USA - CBE17Sep08 (SPAdes) | ecosystem: Environmental > Aquatic > Freshwater > Lake | place: Crystal Bog, Wisconsin, USA...
CTGGCCCAGGGTAATCTAGCATTATACCTAGATGCCAATAATCCTGCAAGTTATCCAGGAACAGGAAATACTTGGTATGATTTAAGCGGTCAAGGTAATGATGTCACTATGCAGGTAGCCAACGCCGGTGATATTACATATACACAATCCAACGGTGGTTATTTTACCTTGGCCAATGACGGGTATTTTAATAATCTATCTACTTCAAATCTTCCAACAGGACCAAATCCTTATACTCTAAGTGCTTGGGTACGCTGGCCATCGGGCAGTTGGCCCGGCACTGGTGGGATTATGAGTATTGGTAGTGCATTTGGAGCTAATAATAGCGTAAACGCATTTAGAACAAATGGTACTAATGGTTTTCTTAACTATTGGTGGGCCAATGATCTTCCTGCTACTTCAAATGTCAATGCCGCGGCTTGGCTTAATGCAGTGGCAACTTGGGATGGATACAATCGTTATATATATGTTAATGGTATATTGTATGCTGGTGGAGAAGCGGCAGGACTAAACACTAGCGACGGTACACTACAAGTTGGTATCACATATACTGGTGGTGGTGAAGGACTAAACGGCAATATAGGGCAAGCATTGATTTATACTCGTGCTTTAACTGCTAGAGAAATTTTTACTAACTATGTATATACAAAAGGAAGATACGGAGTATAAATGTCAATAACAATACGATCAGCACAGATCATACGCAACAGATTAGGCCTGCAAGGTAATACTATATTCGAGCTGGATGGTTTGATGGCAATGGATCAGTCTGGATCAGCAGATAAATTAAAAAAATTATAATATAAAAATGTCAATACTAAATCCCCCGTTAAATCCCAGTACAGGTGCTGTATATACAGGTACAAATGGTGTTGTATATTCCTTTGACGGAATTAAATGGATAATACAATCGACCAATGGACCACTTGGTCCGAGTGGCCCGAGTGGAGTTAGCGGTCCGAGTGGCGTTGCTGGACCGTCCGGTGCTAACGGGGCCCAAGGCATTCAAGGTGTACAAGGTATCCAAGGATCTAGTGTACAGGGAGTTCAAGGTGCACAAGGAATCCAAGGTAGTGGCATTCAAGGAACACAGGGAGCAAATGGAAGTAATGGTTCACAAGGTCTTCAAGGAACACAGGGATTACAGGGACTACAAGGATCTGGTTCACAGGGCGTCCAAGGAGCTACTGGTGCTAATGGAAGCAACGGGGTTCAAGGTGCCTTAGGCCCTACTGGTGTTCAAGGAACACAGGGATTAAATGGAAGTAATGGAAGCAATGGCTCACAGGGCGTACAAGGTCTACAGGGAATTCAAGGATTACAAGGTCTTCAAGGAGCTACTGGTGCTAATGGAAGCAATGGCTCACAGGGTGTACAGGGTGTACAGGGAGCTACTGGCATAGGTGCATCAGGCCCACAGGGACCAAGTGGCCCGAGTGGATCGACTGGAACTGCGGGTAGAATTAGTATAACAACAGCAACAACTCCGCCAGGAAGTCCTAGCGTTGGCGATCAATGGTACAATAGTTCTACTGATAGACTGTTTGAATATACCTATGATGGCGCAAGTTATTTCTGGTTAGATATCAACGGCCCTGCTTACAATAACCCCACAGTGACCAAGGCAGCCAATTTTGTAAACGCTGGCACATTTGTTACATTGGATAATATCAAAGCCACTATAACAACCAGTGGTAATCGTGGATTGAGTTTGGCTGCAGTATCTGGATCTTTTACTATTAATGTATTGGCCAATTATGCTGTGAGTGGGGGTGCTGGCGGCAGCTCAGGTGCTAATGTAACCATAACTACCACACCGTCGACTTCATTGTATAGCTGGAACTTTACCAGCGAGGGGGATGGCGGAACTTATATTATTAATATTGGCTACAGCAAGGTATATCGTATTATACATATGATAGGTGCCGGTTATAATAACAACTTTATTTCAATTGAGAGGTTAATCTAATATGAGTTTTCCAGCAAGTCCAACTGATGGACAACTAGCAACAATCAACAACATTACCTATCAATACAGTACATCAACTGTTAGTTGGAGTAGAACCAATGCGGTCAGCGGTATGCTTGCTGATTATATTCAAGTATATAATGCTACTGATGATACAGGGCTAACAACCAATAGTACAATCATATTTGATACACAGGTTAGTGGAAGCGGTATTCCTTACAATACTTCAACAGGAGTGTTTACATTAACAGTAGGTAAAACCTATGAGTTGTATGCCAATGTTAATTGGAATACATTTAGTGATGCCAGTGGTGGATATCTAGTTTATCAATGGGTTGATGCTACCTCAGGAACAGCACTGCTTCCTGGGCTATCAGGAGCAGGACTAGCCGAAGCCATTAATCGCAATGCTGGTGAAAGTATCAGTCCTACTGTTAAGATAATATATACTCCTTTGACAAACCAAACTGTCAAGTTAATGATTACAAGTGCTTCGGGTACTGCCACTGCTCGAGGAACAATTGGAACAAATGCTCAAATATTACAACTAGGTAGTAGTAGCCTAATGAGCAATGTCACCATAGGTGGAGGGGCCGCAAGTACCAGTACCACAACTGGCGCTGTGATTGTCAACGGAGGATTGGCAGTTCAAGGCAATATCAACTTCCAAGGTAACTTGTATCAAAATGGCGCATTGTTTGTAGGTGGAGGTGGTGGTTCAAGCCTAACCAACATAGCCACAGATATAACATTTAATACCGTAGGTGTTGGTGCTCCTACTTTTACAACTGTCAGCAGTGGCACCAAGATATCTTATTATCCAAACGAATCAGCTTCAAGTGTTGATTACGCTACTGGTATTGAAGCTGGAGTTCTATGGAACAGTATACCTCAAGCTACCAACAGTTTTGCCTACAAGTGGTATGCAGGTACAACCACAGTGGCCTTGTTGAGTGGAGTAGGAACACTAACTGCTAACAAGTTTGTAGGTGATGGTTCAAGCCTAACTAATGTCACTCTTACACAACAAGCTAATATTGTTGGTGTACAACCTAATGTAACTCTAGTAGCAGGTAACTATTCTTATTTGTTTGATAACACTGGAACATTTACAATGCCATACAATGGCGATATTGTGATGACTGGTACTAATGCTAACTTAATCGTGGGTGGTTATATCAATGCAGGGATTGGAACATTTGCAAAGAAACCAGCTACGGGTGATATTGCATTAGACAATGGATCAACTGATACTCCGGGTATAGAATTCTACTATGCTAATAATACCAACTTTGGGTTAGACAGTATCAACGGTTATTTCCGTGTTACTAAAAATCTAAACGAAACTGGCGGTACTGAACTAGTAACAATCACTACAACTAGTAATGTCACTGTTCTAAATAATGGCACAGTTTGGGATAACAAACGCAAACTAGATTGGACAGCAATGATACATGGTAGTCCATCGACCGGAACAGCATTAATCTCAGCAGTAACTACAGGTAGTGCTACATATTCAAACACAGGCGACGGAGTAATACTTACTCCTAATAGTACTGGCCAAACAGGTAGTATAGCATGGAATGCCACAGGGTTTGATTTTACCAAAGACTTTGCTATGGAGTTTAGCTGGTTTATCGGCAACACAACACAGGCCGCTGACGGTATCTATGTGGGTGTAGGTGGCAGTACAAACTTTGCCAACAGTCAACCTCCCGTGACTAATGGTAGCGTCATGTTCCGTTATACAACTTATACTAACAACTATACTAAATGGTGGATCAATGGTTCAGCCGCAGGTAATCAGATAGCATTTAAGGCTGGAGTTACTTATTTAGGTACTTGGATGACCAGTCGTCTAGTTGTAAAAACTGTTGGTACTAAGCGATATGCTTATATGTACACTGGCAACAACAACAATTTAGATAACGCAATAGATGTTACCAGTTGGACACCCGGAGGTACTTGGATCTATATTGGAGCCAGTACAGCCGCCGCTACATCACAACAACTTTGTAGCCATGTAGCATTGGAATACATCTAATATGATTATACAAGGTATAACACTAACCAACATCTCTGTCTACGATGGTTCGTTTAATAGTAACGGTGCTTTGCTTTACATAGACATAGGTAATCCTACTAGTTACTCAGGTAGTGGAACAACCTACACAGACTTGTCTAGTAATGCCAACAACGGTACCAGCGCCGGAAGTCCAGTTTATAGTGGTGCTTATAGTGGATACACCAATTTTAATGGAAGTCAATATATTGCTACTCCTACCGCCAAGTATAATCAAACTTATACTGGTAAAACTGTTATTGTTGCCGCAAGATTAACTGGTATAACTGCTGGCACATTCCGCTGTCTGTTTGGCACAGCATCGGGCACTAGAAACTTTAACACCTACATATACAGTCCCAGTGCTGGAGTATATCAAATACATTACAGTACAGGTGGTGGCGGCGGGTTTTCAAATAATCTACCTTTGACAACAAATCAATGGTTTGTTGTTGCTGTAACACACTTTACAGATGGAACTGTAAATTATTATTTCAATGGACAGCCAATAGGAACCAACACAGGTAATACATTTAGTCAGTGGGTTAGTAACGGCAACGAAAACATAGGTGCCGGAGATAACTATTGGTATGGTGATATTGGACTGTGTGCGGTGTATGGTCGTGCGTTAAGTGCTAATGAAATACAAGAAAATTATAATGCCATTGCTTGGAGATATGATTTAGATATTGTAACCAGTGGATTGCTAGCAAATTATGATATGACCACTTATGTTAGTGGTAGCACAGTCTCAGATATCAGTGGCAATGGTCGTAGTCTTACACTTTATAATACTCCAACTACCGCCAAAGTTAATAATAGTACAGTATTGGTATTCAATGGTAGCAATCAGTGGGCTATAGATACAGCAGGGTACGGTACATTGCTAAACACTGGTGCAGGATTTACCTATGATCTTTGGGCTCGACCTAATGCTGTAGCCACCGGATCCGTGATTGTAGAATACAGTAATAGCACAGCTAACAGTGGCTGGCAAGATAGCCAAATAGCATTTGTAGGCACTACGATTAACGGTGGAATATACAGCGTGTCAGGATATCCATATGTTACAGGTCCCGCATACTCTGCAGGCGGATGGTACCATATAGTATTAACATACGACGGGGTTAATAAAACTACATTTTATGTAAATGGTGTTAACTACGGTACTATTATTAATGCTAAAACAAATCCGCCAAATTCTAGTCCATATGCAACATATCTATCATTAGCTCATGCTGATAGTGTTGGAAACTATTTAGGTGGCTCGGCAAACTATTTTTCTGGACAAATAGGTGCTTGGAAAATGTATAGTAAAGCATTATCAGCCACAGAAGTTAGCCAAAACTTCCAAGCATTACGCAATAGATACGGTGTATAAATCAAAATTCAAAATAATCATAAATATAAACAATAGTTAGGAACTGAACACATGCCACTTATAGAATCAAATATGATAGTTTTTCCCTCAAATCCCGCCACGGGACAGGAATTTCTGGCAGACAACGGTGTAACCTACATTTGGATGGGTGATCGTTGGTCAGCCACCCAGGCCATACTTACTGGCCAAGCACAGTATACCATAGACGGATTATACGCAGGATCAGAATATAATCCCAGGATAGACGCCACCATAGACGGTGGACTTTCTAATTAATAAAACATTACCGGAGCATACCAAAAATGGCAACAAGAATCAAACAAAGACGCGATACAGCACAAAATTGGACCACAAATAACCCAATTTTAGCCGCAGGTGAAACAGGTTGGGAAACAGACACCCGTATGGTAAAGTTGGGCGATGGCTCAACAGCATGGAACAAGTTGCCCTACGCTGTAACAGGTGATCTACAGATTAAGAACACAACCATTGCCAGCGACGGTGCAGTGACATTGGCCAGTGGATCTGGTATGCAGGAAAACTGGATTGCAGTAGTTGATGGTTCAGAAGGCGTAACATCGGATAGAGATGCAAGCTATTCAGATGCAGTTGCCTATGATAGCCAGGGCAATGCTTTCATGATTGGATACAACTATATTTATACTACATCTACTGTAGGATGTTGGGTAATTAAGTTAGGTCCAGATGGTCAAGAAAAATGGAAGAGTTACTTCAGTGAGTATGAAAGTTATGGACAGGGAGTAGCCGTTGATAAGAACGATGATGTTTACATATTGATGGATACAGGCAGCGGTAATGGAAATCCCACTGACAGTGAAGATATTAGCCTAGTTAAACTATATGGTACAACAGGACAAATTGCTTGGCAGAAAACATTCAACAGTGTGGGCGACCATGATGACTACGGTAATAATCTAGCTGTTGACAAAGATAATAATTTATTCATCTCTGGTACTACAATTGTAAATTCATATCCAATATTCCTATTAATGAAAATAGCTGGCCAACAATTCACTGTGGGACAAACAGTTTATCAACCTGGCGATATTATTTGGCAAAGAGGAATCGCAGCCAATGAAGGATGTAGTGCAAATTATTATTCTAATATTGCAGTAGATTCTAACGGTGATGTTGGACTAATTGGTGATACCTATGTCGGTACTGGATATGTTCCAATTGTCAAAGTCAGCGGAGTCGATGGACACACAATTTGGCAAACTTCTTTACCAATAATCAGTGCTGACAATGCAAATTATAGTAATTTTGGCGGCGTAGCTGGTACAGGTATTGCCGCAGATAATCAAGGTAATTTTTATATAGCATTGACCAACAAACTTTATAGTGGTAGTGATTACTATGATATTGTTGTGGCTAAAATTCCTAATGTTTCTACAGGTACACAAGTTATCGCAGAGTGGGCTAAAACTATTGGAATAACTGGGTATGATCAACTCGGTTGTTCAGTAACTTGCGACAGTGAAAATAATGTTTACCTCTCAGCAAACTTGTTTGACTACACTGGTGGCAACCTTAGTATCAGTGGTCGATACGCTGTAAATGTTTCAAAGTGGACCAGTGGCGGTACTTTGCTATGGCAAAGAAATTTAGTTGAAGAACAAACAGTAACCTATCCAGGAATCAACAATGGTCCTTTCTTTCCTGCTCAGACAATAGCTGTCAACGACAAATATGTATTACTGGCAGGTAATAGTTACCATGTCGATCCCTTTGGTGGAAATAATTCCCAAAACGGTTGGGATACAGCTTTTATGGCTCAGGTTGATAAAACTGGTACAGAGTTTGAAGTCAATGGTTGGAGATTCATGGACAGCCAATTGCCCACAAAATCTGTGACATTGGGTTTTGATCACACTAATACCTTTAACCCGTTGGCAACCACAGCTACAACATTGACATCTGTTCCTAGCTACATTGTTGCAACGCAGAATACAGATGTTGTGAATTTGACTTATCTTGATAAATCAAGAACAAAAACTGTGACTTATGACAGTAATACTCTGTCAATAAGCCCCGGTGGTAGCCTGGATATTCCCCGTGAAAAAGCAGGCTGGATTGGCATTGTAGGAAATTTTGACGGAGCTGAAGGAACAGCTAACACCGGAGATAATTTTTACTTCAATGGTGTTCTCAATGATGATGAAGGTAATACCTATGCTGTTGGTGCTTGGTTATCTGGTAATGTTTATGCTTTAGGTGACCAGTACAATAAACCAGCAATTATAACCAAAATAGACAAGGACGGCAAGCAACTTTGGATGGCCAGTTCAAGTATGGAAAATTATTGTCAAACAGTTGACATAGCCATACATCCAGTGACAAAAAATCTAGTGGTTCTAAACACAGATGGCAGTGAAGGTTTTAATATCTATACTATCAATCCAGTTGATGGAGTTATGATAGGTGAACCCACTCATGTACGAAATGCTGACAAATATTATGCCTCTGGTAATCTAAATTCTGATGATTATACAAGATCAGGTGCATGGGCTTATACAGGTCCTAGCAATGTTTGGGTACAGAGTCTGGCATTGATGAGTGATGGAACTCCTGTAGTAGCTGGTTATGTAACCAGCGAGCGTGATGAATATCAAAATGTAACACCTGTGCTGTCAGGATCTAGCACCAGTACTAATGCTGGTGTGCTGGTTGTACCGCATTCGACATTCAATAGAAGTAACTTACCAGAAGAAAATGGTCAATGGTATATAGCTTCTACATCTACCACAGCATTCTATACACTGGTTGCATATGTCAATAGATATGGGTATGGAACCGGCTTGACTCCTGTGAATGTCAGTGTAGCTAACAGCACTGCAACAGGTGCATTGTTCTGGGTACAGATAGATCCAGCGTCGGGTGCTTATTCTGCACATTTGAATAGTGGCGGATCTAATTACACAGTCAATGATACATTGAAAATTATAGGTAGTCAGGTCGGTGGAACTGACTCTATTAACGATGTATTGCTCACTGTTTCCACAGTCAATACATCAACAGGTGCTATCCTAACATTTGCTACTGCTGGTACCAGCAATAATACAATTGTTAAATTAGATACAGATGTTGGTTATGATTTTACTGCGGCAAGACCTTTTGATGTTCTAGAAGAAACAGGCAGTGATGGTTTTGTTTGGACACCAACATGGGGACTAGCCATTGGTAACACCACAGGTACTGATTACCTCAATGCTGTGGCAGTTGACGGCAATGATGATGTAATTGTTGGCGGATATTACAACGACACAGGTTTGCGTAATGCATATCATAATTCAAACTCAGAAAATAGTATTTTAACTAAACTATCTAGTACTGGTACAGTAATATGGACACAGAGTTTAGATGGTTACGAAGGTTATGGTGAAGTACGCGGTATTGTAACTGACCCTGACAATAATGTCTATGCCCTAGCCAATCAAGATGGATGGATATCTGTTACCAAACTAGATCCCAACGGTAATATGTTCTGGTACAAACTGTTTAATCTAGGTAATACTGGAGATTATTCAGGAACAGGTATTGCTATCGACAGTGATCGCAACATCGTTATAGGCGGAAGTTTTTACAATAATTATTTTACAGATAGACCAGATGGTGACGAAAGCATGTATGCCATCATTAAGTTAAATTCTGAAGGCGATGTCGTATTCCAACGCAAACTTGGAACTCACTTATACGAATGGCAAACTGGATATGATGATCAAATGGTTAATAGTCTAAGTGTTGGCGGTGATCGTATTAGTGTTATCGGTTATGGCTCATGGAACTATTCCTACAATGGACTTGTTGCCAGCTTGCCATTGGATGGTACAGGCAGCGGTATAGATGGCACTGAAGGCGGACAAGGTGGTATCTATGGAGAATTCCAATATCAAAATGTAGAATTTAATGCTTATAGATTCTATGATCGATCAACAAGTCCTTCAGCTTCTGATTATCCTGTGCTACCATTTACCGCACAGACTCGAAAATTGGAATTTACTACTCAGTATGCCTATGCAACAGGTACCAATGTAACTCTTTACATAGATGGACCAGAAGGTTATCCTACACCTGGCCAAGTTGGTACTATGGTTATTCCAGTATATGAACCAAACGGTGGTAGTATAACCAATGTAGCTAATATCAAGTTTGAAGATGGCAGTGTACAAACCACAGCTGGGGGGAATATTATTCCTCAAACTGATCTAAGAGTTGCAGACCAAAAATATGTTTATATAATTCGTCCTCAGGATGCAGGACATCACATATATAGACGATACAATTGGGGTAGTAATAATAATCATATATTATTAACCAATGATGTTAACAGCGTATTACCTATAGGAACTGTGATCAATATAGTTTCTGGACAAGCTGATGTTCTAACTATTGGAACATATATCTCCGACTTTGATGGAGGTGATGGCAGTCCTGATGAAACATCTATAGACATTTATGCGTCAGCTCCTAGCTGCCTTGATAGCAGTGGTAATCCAATTACTGATCATAGTACTCTTGTAGGTCTAAAAACCAGTTCTAACAATGGTTGGTGGTTAGCACCTTGGAGTACTGCACAACTTCTCAAAGTAGAAAAGTATGTGTGGGTATTGACCTGCACCTCACCATTGGGAACTGGTATAAGTTTCTAATAAAATATGCCAGGCTTAAAAACTATCCCAACACCTCCCAAGTACAACTGGAAGAGAGATCTTCCAGATGCTAGGGATCATATCTATGATACCACATCAGCACCTGCAACATTACCTGCGGTTGTTGATCTTAGATCTTATTGTTCACCCATTGAAGATCAAGGACAATTAGGATCTTGTACAGCCAATGCCATTGCTGGTATAGTTGAATACACAGATATCCGTGAAGGTAAAGCCACAGCCAATAATCCACTGAGAGTCAGCAGATTGTTTATCTACTATCAAGAAAGATTGCTAGAAGGAACAGTAAGTCAAGATTCTGGTGCTTATATTCGTGATGGTATTAAAGCCTGCTATACCTATGGTGCACCATTGGAGACATTGTGGCCCTATAATATCAATCGCTTTGCTGTTCAACCACCACAGATTGCCTACACAGATGCACTTAAACGCAAGGTAACATCATATGCTAAATGTGCCGACTTTACAGCAGTCAAAACAGCCATATCACAGAATCACCCTGTGGTAATAGGTTTTGATGTTTATAGTAGTTTTGAATCAGGCACTTGGTGGTATCCTTCAGGGTCTGGATTGATGCCTTATCCAAACCTTAGAAGAGAATATCTTCTAGGCGGACATGCTGTGGCATTAGTTGGATATAATGATAACTTATCTGGACCAGCTGGCAAAGGATATTTTATTGCTCGCAACAGTTGGGGAACAAGTTGGGGACAGAATGGATATTTCTATATGCCCTATTCAGTGATCAAAGACAATACTATGAGCAGTGATTTTTGGACTGTTTCTGTAGTCGCAAATCCATAACCCCAGTTATCTACACAGTTAAATACTGACAAGGAGAATATCACTTGTCAGCATCTAACCCAACACACTGGAC
>Ga0208500_1000442_pt1 | contig 10964 bp, 16 predicted proteins | sample CryBogCBE17Sep08_FD_184568 | JGI IMG/M metagenome (GOLD analysis project Ga0208500, IMG submission 184568) | Freshwater microbial communities from Crystal Bog, Wisconsin, USA - CBE17Sep08 (SPAdes) | ecosystem: Environmental > Aquatic > Freshwater > Lake | place: Crystal Bog, Wisconsin, USA...
AACTTCTTCATTCAAGAAGTAGATCTGGTTACCGGAACCAACTTGGTCCATAATCCAAGAATCAAAAATCTCGTATGTATAGTTGAAGTCACCTTCGTAAGTAGCGATTGTGTCACCACGCTCACTGTTTACACGGTTGATACTACGGCTTGTAGGCATTGTGTCAGACAAGTGTGTACGTAAACTTGTTGGGCAAACGATTGTGCGAATTTTCGCATTGAAACGTTGCTCAGCAACTGTTACTAACTGCTTGTATAGACTTGGTGCGAATTGTTGCAATGTACCTGTGTAAGAATAGAAACTTGATCCTAAGCCTTCACCAGTATTTGTCAATGAACCGCTTGATAAACTACCACCAACTACCCAAGCGTTTGCTGTAGATTGTGTTGTAGCATCACTTGATTCGTTGTTGTATACTGTGTAGTATGTAGAACCTGTTGCTGGGTTGAAACTGTGTGTACCAGCAAAACTGTTCAAACTACCCATACGACGGCCTAATGCAGAACTGTAAGTTGTAACACCAACAGTATAACCAGCAACACCATAAGCACTACCAACTGTTACGTTAGCGTTTGTGTTGTTTGGGTTTGCATCACCTGTAGGGTATGTGAATACAGTAGCAGGAATACCTACACCAGCGGCAATACCACTTTGACCTGAGTACTTAGTACCAATTTGGTCAGCACGTACGATCTGTGCTTCAACGTCGAACATTAGTTCGATCAATTGCTTAACTTCTTGGTATGCTTGTGGATCTCCACCAGACTGTTCAACAGCACGTGCGGTACCAGTAGCACCAACAACTGTACTGAAAATCTGTGTGTAGTTACCTAAGTTGGCACGTGATTGTTGTTCTACTTGAGCAGAACTAACAGCGGCACCTTCTTGTTGTGCTTGAGTCTGTGGTAAACGGTAAACGTCGTTTGTCCATAAAGGTAATGTGGAAACTACTTTACGCTTTTTAGCCATACACATATTCAATACTGGGGTATCATCTTTAACACGGTTTGATACATCTAAATCTAAATCTTTAACAACGATATCGGTTTGGTATAGCCCAGTTCCGTTACCAATTGCTGTGGTTGAATTATAACCTGTAGACATTTAATTTCTCCTTATATTATGTCTTTTTATCGTCTGCCACGCATAGCATTCATCTTTGCTAATAGCAGATTATCAGCGGCCTTGCGGTCGCCAGCCTTGGCTTTTTCTTGAAGTTGCTCCAACTCTCCTTTGGCATTGGACTGTATACGTGTAGCACCGGTACGTGTAGTTAAGGCGGCAATACTACCACCTGCACTTTTGGCTTTAGGTCTGTCACGATACTTTAATCCATCTCTTAGCAGGCTGAGTATATGCTCATCTGCGGAAACAAGATCCAAGTTATCAATGCCAGGAACTAATTGCCCTTTTGCACCTGACCAGTTCTTACTAATCTTCTCACGTACTTCATCGTAAATGGCACTATTACGCAATTCTTTATCTTGAAAAGCCTTGCGGTTATTTTCAAGTTGTTCGCGAACCTGTTGACTACGTAATTCATAAAACTGATCTACGTTTGGCTTTAGTTGATTAATTTGTTGCCCCATAGAAGCAATATATTTCTCATTCTGTGCCATATTTGCTTGGATACGTGCTCTTGTAGCAGGATCTGTCGCTTGTGCCAACTGTTGCTGGAACTGGGCTTGGTAGCCTTGTGTCTTTACAATTTCATCGTAAGCCTTTTGTAATTGTGGCTTAACTGTAAATTCCATTGCCAATAAAAGACCTTCTGTTTCGGCACGTTTGTTTTCACGATATTCGTCAAACTCGGCCTTTTCGATCTTTAGTTGTCTTGCATCTTCACTGATTGCGGCACCTTGACCTAATATAGCAGCGGCTTTCTTTGCGTCGATTTCAATTTCTTTGCCATTGCGTTTGAACTTAAACTTAGCGTTTGGATGTTCTTCGGCAAATTCTAAGAAATCAATAATATCTTCGCTTGACGAGTCTGCTTGGCTTACAGGATCATCCTGGGCTTCTACTTCCTCACTTGCTACTTCACTATCTTCTGTTTCTGGTACAACAATTTCTGGCTCTACTAATTCGGTATTGTTGTCGTCTAAGACTTCTGTACCTTCTGGTGCCACAGGAGCAGATTCGCTTGCCGGCTTTTCTGACCCTGCTTCAGCGGATTCGGTATTTCTCATTTGGTTACGCGATGTCATTTCTTTCATTGCGGCCATCTTTTGAGCAATAGCGTCCAAACCACTACTGACATTTTCGACCGGTACCGTCTCTGGTGTGAGATTAGGGCGATCGGATACAATGTTTTCCATTGTTATTCCTTTTCTATGTTATAAGTTGGGCTCTTCGACTTTCTTTTCAGTCTGTTGAGTTACCACTTTGTTTTTCATATACTTGGCTTTTTTCAAAACCTGTATGAAACCGTCAATACCTGAGAGTTGATTAGTAAGAGCAATTCTCAGGTTATTATCATCTTCAGTATGCCCTTTAATATCTGTAAGGGCATCCATTATTTCTAACTGGAACTGTCTATAAAACAGTATAAACTCACGGTTAGATAAAATATTCTCTGCGTTTGATCCTATAGTTTTGACACGGTCTAATTGACTTGGTGTCATTGTTTTAAGATCATTTAAATTAGCCGCCATCTTATACGAGAAGGCGTCGACTACGTCCTGTTCAATCATTTCAAATCCTATTCAATGTAAAGTTATTTATACGCCGTAGGCACGTGCCTTGTGTTCTTTAAGCAATGCATAGCCTTCCAACTGTTTGCTTGCTGTGTTACCAGCAACTTCAGCCTGTATCTCTTGTGATTTTGTTAAATCCAATTGAGCACTTGGTGATTTACCAGTCATATTAGCCTGAATCTCTTGAGCACGTGCTGAATCCAACTGAGCACTGGCTGTATCTTTTTGTTCTTGCGGACTTGGTGTTTTAGTTTTAGCGGCTTCTTGTGCTTGTTTATCCATTTCCATAACTTCTTCTTCAGTTGGCAAGTAAATGTCTGCTTGCTTAACACCTAATACGTACAACATATCTTCATATGGCTTACGAATCTTCTTAAACGAAGCAGGAGTTAATACGTTTGCGGCAACACCTGCTGAAATTTCACCGGCCAGTTGTGTTTGTGCTTGTTTAATGATTTGTAAACGCTGTAGACTGTTCTCTTCGGACTTCATACCTAATGCTAAGTCAACGTGGATAGTCTTACGTTCGTTAAAGTTCATATCATCAAACGATTGGTAATCAATCATTTCGGCCTTTTTGCCTGGGTGGAACTCTTGTGCTAATTTCTTAACACCATAGTCATCTCCGTAAGCAACTAATGTACGCCAGATCAACCAAATAGCATCTTTCAAACCTTCAGCACAGTTCTTAACTGTATTGTCTTGAATAACTTGGTTAGGACTTAAGGCTAAGTTTAACTTTGCTCCTGAATTACCTGGATCCATAACTTCTGGATTGAATACGTCTTGTGGGCTTGTCATCCCAACCATAGCCATTGAATCCTGTTGCATACGTGCCATAGTGTTATCCAAGAATGTTGGATTACCCTGTGGAATAGGCATTGGATAAATGTCTGTCTGTGGGTTAAACTTACTGTCCAAAATAAAGATTGCGGCTTCACCGTCTTGTATTTCTTCGAAGTCCACGCGATCAGGCTTAACACCGATACGTGGGGTACTTTGCAACAGACCTGTTAACAACTCTGCACGATAACCCGATGTCATATACTCTTGCATAGGCACTACTGATTCAGCAATACTCATACCGTAGAAGTTTTGTGCCAAAGGCTTTGGACACATATTTGCTACAGGAATAAACTCTACTTCACGAGCACTAATAACATACTGTCCTGAATAGATTAATTCAACAAGTTCCAACTCGCCATCGCCGTCAATGTCATAGCGATTCCATACAGTAAGAACAGTAACCTGACGTGCTTCCGGCTCTTGTGCTGAGTAGCCTTGTGCTGGGAGTCCATTAATAGGCACACTATCACGAGCGTGAAGGGCCAAGTTATTGAGAAGGCTACCAGCCTGATAACTGCCCACGTTTGAGTATTCAGCATATACTTTAAACTCCTCCAGATCAATGTCCGGATATAATTCAGTAGCCTCTTGAATACTCATTGGTTTGTAGAATCCACAGAATGGCTGTTCTTGGATATCAATAACAGTTGGATCACACATCCAATAGTGTTGTGCAATAGGACGGAACTTGATGTTTAAGTTGTAGCCGGTTAGTTTGTATTCGGCTTCATACATTGTGTTACGACTGATACTGTCACTGATAGTATCTTCGCCATCACGTAATTCAACATTGTCCGGACCATCTTGATTCATTTGATCAAAGTTGCCTTCTGATCCAAGCAGGGCATTTTCAATGCGTTGGTTTAGATTTTCATCTGCTTGTTCTTTTGTTAAACCATTAACAAATTCGCCAGTTTCTTTAGCAACCTGTGCCATATCTACTGACTTCTTACGACGACTACGACGTTTAGCATTAAGTCCTGCTTCACGTGCTTGTTGTTCAAATGCGGCTAATTGATCTAATGTACCTTGTGTAGTTACATAGCGTGTAAATGATTCACGCATTGGAGCAATAAGCATTTCGCCATTCTTATGCAAGCAAGCATCCATTACCCAATGTTGTAGGATAGTGTGTGGATCATTGTTTTGGTTAATTAACTTGTGAACCATTTCAGTTGCTTGACGTGCGGCCGCTTCATCATCTTCATTGTCAGCAATGAATTCAAAATTGATCTCGCCGTTCTGTGCAATACCTTTAGTAATAACACTTGTAGCGTAGTCTACAACTGGTTTTACCACTGGATGGATATAGTCCAAACCGTTTACTGGATCTGTTGAATCAGTAACAGCAAGGTTTAAGTAATGATAATCACTAATACGATTGATGTTGTTCTTAGTAGCAAGCAAACGTAAGTTGGCGGCACATTTTTGATCCAATAAGGATTTCATTTTTACAAAGCGAGCCATCATTCCTGTGTGGCCGTTTAAGTTTGAGATGACTACATTTTTTAAATCTAACATATTGGATTAATCCCGGTTTATTGTATTATTTAGCGTCACATTACTCCACCGTCAGCGGACCAGGATCGTTTCCATACAGGACGATCTTGATCATTCTTCTTGTTGGCCTGTATAACACGCATATTGTGTTTAGCCGCCGCAAATCGTGCTTGTGGACTACGATCATCCCAGGGTTCAGCCCAGCCATTTAAACAGCCTAACAAGGCATAACGAGCAGAGTCAATACAGTCGTCAGGATCACTAAAGCGTCCTCGCTCATCTACGAAATAGTTTTGTGCTTCGCGTAGGAATTCTACACAGTTTTCATTAACGTGTAAGGTACCCAATTCCAACATCTGACGCATCATATTGATACCAAAGGCTTTGTGATTGGTAGTACGCCCTTCAGCATCGGGCGGATTTCTAATAGGCTCAGGATATACGTTTAATTCATACTGTTCAAACAATTGACGTAGACTAAGTGCTGACATTGTATAACGACCTACTGTGCCCGCATCTGGTGGTAAAACAATAGGGCATCCAAATACTTCAGGACGCATTAAGTGTTGTATCCAGTTTACAGGATTGGCTTCTTCTGTGCCCTTAACTGCTATTTGTGTATGTAGCCAGGCTTCTTGATTATTAGGATCCCAATACATTAGGCTAATTACAGTTTTATCGTTGACAAGTCCCAAGTCCAAAGCAATAACACGGTGCAAGCCAATAGTATTACGGAAGTCATAATCACCAGTTTTGTATGTGGGCCAGTTTCTAATTTGGAATACTGCTCCTTTACCCATAACAGGCACACCATTACGGCGAGCATCACGTTCGTGTGGAAGATAATCTCTTTCAAGTTGGCGTCTCGTTTCGTTTAATAAGAATGGTTCACCCCAAGGATCATATTCAGGTACATCATCCCAACTTACACGAATATGGACATACCCTTCTTCGTGATTCCAGAACTTACTAACTAGACCATTCAATCCCTTTAATGGGGTAAACGAACATAGTACTTGTCCTTGTGTTGTGGCTGTACGTGTTACAATTTCTGAAAAGAAGTCATCTGGTGGTTGTTCATCAAATACTGCTAAGGTAAGTTTAAAACCCTGCATTTGTCTAACTTCTTGTGTGTAGTTGGCAAATACCAAATAACTGTTGCTACCTGAAGCGTGTTTTACTTCTACGCCCAAACAGTTGGCACCATCCGATCGCATAGTATCAAACTTTATCAGATCTCTGGGAATAGCACCTGTGCCTATTTGTTCTCGAATCTTAACATCCTGTGTGCCCAATAGTTCATTTTGTAGAACCATAGCAACCTGTTGCCAACCTTCACCTGCGACCATAACAGTTACAGGCTTGTTAAAACGTTTGGCATCCTCGGGCCACCAATCTGGATACTGTCCAGTAAGGTGATAGGCTGTTTCAAAGCAAGTGCTGACAGTTTTACCAATTCGGTTAGCGGCAAGGATACCACGACGTTCTGCGGTGCCTGTGCTAAAGAACTTTAACTGATGTTCGAATGGTCGGAAGTAACGTAGTTGATTGTAACGCATATCATCCGCGACAGCAATTACCAACTCTTCAAACCGTTGACGTGGTTCAAAAGGCATTTGGTGAATCGTGTCGGGACGCAACTTATGCTTGTCACATACATAACGAATTGCTCTACGCATTAACAATGCTGAGTCAATCATTTAGAATCCTTTTCGGATTTCGTTTAATAGATATGCTGTGTTGGCTAATTCTTGTAACTCTACAGTCGACATACGCCAGGTTTCGGGATTGTCTATCAAGACTTCTCCACGCTTGTCGAGGCCTGCTTGTAAGCGTTCCATAGTCAAGCGTAAACAATGTTCAACCTGACCTGGATACTTACTAAGAAACGCATCACGGTGGACAGCGTTTACCTTCTGTAGAATTTTAGTATCAGCAACTAATCGTGCTTGATTAGCGTCGAAGCCCGGACCATCAACCATTATAATTGACTTCCCCAAGGATTGTCGATAGCGTTAGTACCATCGGAGATAACAAACTCACGGTCGATCCATACTGACCAATAATCTGATTTGTTGATCTTGGCCGCTTGCATCTTAGCACGTAAGCGTGTGCCTACTGGAGTATAACTGCCATTCTCTTTACGGATAACCTGTTCGCCTGTACGAGGATCAACCCATACATACTTTTCTGGAACTTCTTTACCAAACTTGTTAACACGGGTTCCAACAGCACGAGTACTGATAGGTCCAATGATCTCATAAGTGATCACGTTGTTGATATACTTGCGGAATACTACTTCGCATTTTTGACCTTGTGCGGCCCATTCTTGATCTGGGTGTTGGAATGTTTTACTGATGAATGATGCTACACATTGCTCGCCTACAACTGCCGCTGGACGTGCTGGCAGTTTCTTTAAGTCATCTATTGGGATTAGATCATTCTTGTCCAAATAAGGGTTTTCATTACCCAACAAGTATTCTTCTGGTTCTTTACCGTTAAGCACATCCATTGCTTTCTGATACTTAAACTTATTGCTACGACCTTTTAGGTTTAATACAATACCAGTTTGGTCAAATACAAACTTCTCCAAATCCTTAGCGGTTGGGAAGTCAGTCATTAATCCTTCAAAGTCATATAAAGGTTCAATATTTGTTTCACCTGGCTTAGGTGTTTCTTTAGTTGCTTTTGTGGTTTCGGATGCGGCTTTAGGTGGTTCAATAGCACCTGGTGCATCAACTTGTGGGCCTGTGAGTGTTTCATCTACCGCCCAAGGTCCTGGTTCTAACTTCTTAGTCATTGTTGTTCCTTTCAAATGTTATACAATGGTTGGGATTGTTAAGGACAACCCCAAAAACCTAATGTTGAAATATAATTGTTATTATACTTTAATACTTATACTTGTAAGTAAGTGCTTACTTACCTTGTGCTTTACGTGCTTTAAAGCGTCGGATCTGTGAGTTAGAATCAATACCACCTTCGCCTGGCAATTCAAACTCGCCACCGTTGCGATCTAATTCATCTTCACGCTTACTGAACGCTGACATAACTACATCAGCCAATGGAGCACGTGATTCTTTTTCTGATTTAAAGTTACCACGTTTGGCCCGGTGAGCACCTTCGTTACCTGTGCGTGGACCTTGTGGTTGGTTTACATTCTTTACTGAGTGTGGATTCTTTGTATCCATTATTGGTTTCCTTTGTGATTGGTTCCTTGACCAACGTTGATTGCATCTGGGTTTGTAAAGCCCTGAATTTGTTTACCATCAGTTTGTTTCAAACGCTTTGGTATTTCGTTATGACGTGCTGTTGGGTTTGGTACTACTGTAATGCTTGGCAATGCTGGAGCATTGTTTGTAGTAGTGCCAGCGGTAGTTGGTCCAGGACCATAATTACCTTTCATCTCTGTGCGAAACTGATTATAACCGTATCTGGACATATTAGGCTACTGGTGTAAACACTACAGTTGGTGTGCCTGCTGTAGAAATAACAGCAATGGTAATATTACTGTCAAAGTTATTAACTTGATTCATATTAATAACAGTTGGGTAATATGGACTTACCGGAAAGCCAACATTGCTGGCTGTTACTGAACCTGATGGTGCCCAGTTAACATAAACTGTGTTAGTAGCATCTAAGTTAGTTACCAATACGTTGTTAATACTATTAGCCGAACCAACATCCAAATAGAATTGACTACTGGTTGTCGATGCTGTTACAGTCTTACTGGCGTTCTGTGGTATTGGTGTGTAAGCGTTGTAAGACATCTTATTTGTTTCCTACGTTGATAGCATCTGGATTCTTAAATCCACGTGCTGTGTGTTCTTTGCCTACTGGATGGCCTTGTGAGGCTGTGGCAATAGTCTTACGGTTAGCATCTTTAGTTGCTGATGGACCAGTTTGTTCACGACGCTCTTGAATAGAATCAGAAGCATTGCCCTTACGTGCGGCTTCAGGCATACCATAGTTCTCTCGCATAGACAAACCAGCGTGGTTGCCTGCCCAACGATTAGCGGCACGGTTAACACCATCGCCCATCTGACCGTTAAATGCAAAGTCCTTACCGTCACCGGCTTGATCATTGCGACGTGGCTCGTGACTTGTGCCTTCGTTCTTGTGTAGTGTATTTGATGGCTTACGTGCCAATGTTGTATTCTTCATTTTAGATTACATTCCTTTTAACTTGCGTACAGCGTGGTGATGGTCTTCGTGTTTGCGGCCATCGCTATGTTTAACTTCTTTGTGATGACTATGGCGTGTCTGCATAGCAGGATGTGCTGGGTCGTGGATCTTGGATTCCATTCCTTCATTGTCTGCTGGTACTTCGTGTGCTTCAGCAACTTCTGATTCATTCTTAACACGCTTGGCTGGTTTGGTAGTTTCATAACGGGACTCTTTAGAACCTTGTTTCATAACAGCATCAGTTGGGTTTAGGTTATAAACGCCTTTTAATTCTTTACTCATAGTTTATGGCCTTTCTCGCTCATATCTTCATCGTTGTTTAATTGGTGTTCACTACGTGTCATCTTAGTTGATGAAGGGCGAACTTCTGTAGCGGCTACCTTAGAGTGATAGTGCTCACTACGCTTGGCCGAATGGTCACTGTGGTGCTCGTGTTTCTTAGCGGCATCACGCTTCTCACTGTAGGCAATTGCAACAGCCTGGGCTTCTGGCTTACCTGCGGCTCTTTCACGAGCAATGTTTTCACCAAAGGCTTTTTTGGATGTTGATTTAATTAATGGCATATGATTATTTAGTCCTATCTTATCTGGGGTCAAACTGGCTAATTGGCCAAGCCGGGGTAGCGACGTCCCTTTGTACGTGCATCTTCGCTTACACTTGAATCTGGGTTAAGTTGATCTGTGATACGTGCTGAACTCTGGCGACCACCTACGTGTGTGGCCCGAATGTTCTTATGGTATTCGTGTGAGCGTTTGGCCGCGTGTGCTGAATGTGGAACAATCGAACCCATTTGGCTTGTAGGCTCTTTTGGTGTGGTGTTTGCCACAGTACTTGAATTACTTGGCTTCTTGTTTAACACCGCTTCTGGCATAGTGTTCAAACCTTTAATTCTGCTTAGTGGTTTAACCGGCATTCTTTTTTCCTATATCAACCAAGGCCTTCAACGCTTCATTAAACGCTTCTTGACGTTCGCCTACAGCGTCTTCACCTTGGATTGTTTCAACTGTAGTACGATCACTGACCACCTTGGCCAAGATCATACGCTCATACTCTAAGCGTAGTTTGTTGTTGTTTTCTTGTATGGCCTTTTCATAACCTTCTGCTAACAGTTCTTCAAAAGGTCGTCGGCTTTGGTTTTCAATAGCCTGGATTAAGGTCATCCCGGTTATCATAGCCGTAGAGCCCTTGGGACGGCCGGCTCCTGGACGGGCACCACCTCTTGATGGTGCTTTATTCTTATAACGGTTTGCTGATTGATTCTCCATACACTTATTTAGTGTGGGCGAATCAGATAGACTGAATCCTTTTCCGTGAGCGGAGTTTGGACACGTGTTTTGCTCGTTCTAACGTGACATTCCATTTTCTCGCGTGTCTAACTATATTATACAATTGACGCCAAGAACTATAGTGTATAGCCATACGTTCACCAGATCTAATGGCCCAAATTGTCATTCGTACTTTAGTATGAAGTAATTGAGATCTTGTTCATTCTTAAATTCTAAGCCAACATAGCCTATGCCATCAGCATAGTGTAGTATAAAGTCCAGATCATCCCGATCCAGATCATCCAGGATTCTATACCAATCTGCTATGTCTAAGTTATAGATCACTGACAAACTACTACAGTAACTAATCCTTGTGGTGTTGCAACAATTTGTGGGCTACATACTGCCTGTGCTTTAACCTGTAGAGTAATTGCTGTTAATACTGCTAGTGTGATTAGTTTCATTCTGCGGCCTC
>Ga0208500_1000444_pt1 | contig 10934 bp, 20 predicted proteins | sample CryBogCBE17Sep08_FD_184568 | JGI IMG/M metagenome (GOLD analysis project Ga0208500, IMG submission 184568) | Freshwater microbial communities from Crystal Bog, Wisconsin, USA - CBE17Sep08 (SPAdes) | ecosystem: Environmental > Aquatic > Freshwater > Lake | place: Crystal Bog, Wisconsin, USA...
CTATTTACATCACTATCAATCTCATTAACTCTTTCCATTAACTCAACATTCTCCTTCTTGAGATGTCTAAGATTCTTTACTTCCTTTGTTAGCTCAGAAATCTTCTCACTACAGAGTTCAGGCTGATGCCAATCTTCAAATTTCTTTAGCCTTTCAACTTCTGATTTAAGCTCTTCAATTTGAGAATTAGCAGATCTCTCCATTCTAAAAATGCCCTTGTACTGATCAATCTTAACCTTTAATTGAGCATTCTCTTGTCTAAGCTCAACAGCTGCATTATGCTCCTCTGTTCCATCCTCTTCAATAGACTTAAGAAGAGCCTTATTATTTTCATTCTCAGTATAAAGTTCTTTATAATGCTTTATAAATTCGTCTGCCGTATATGTTTTATCATCAACAGTAAAAGTTGGTAAGGATGTATAAAACCAATTAGTAGCTGGTTTTCCAGTAAGATCATCAGTTGATGCACAATCACCAGGACTACCAAACTTTGGAAATAAGTTGAACATATTTAAAATTATAGAGCAAAGGATAGGAAAGTCAAATAAATAGTTAAGATGTCCAATATTTTAGTCATTTCAGACATTCATCTAGGTTCGCCTGTTTCTAAGGTCAAGCCTCTTGCCAAGGTATTAAAGAACGAAAAATATGACCATCTTGTTGTATTGGGTGACCTTTTCGACAACAAATATATTCATAGATATAAAAAGAGACATTGGAACATTTTAAGCTTAATCAGAAAAATATCTAAAAAGAAAGAGGTAACTTTTATTCTTGGTAACCATGACATTAAGTCAAAGAACATTATTAAGATTCTAGGACTAGAGTTTGTTGAAAGACTGGAGCTTGAAGTAAATGGAAAGAAGATGTTGTTTATCCATTTTCATCAATTTGATCCATTTATCTTTAAGCACCCTTGGATAACAGATATTGCTGAAAGAGTTTATTATTTTTTTCAGAGCATTGATAGATCAAAGAAGTTCAGTAGATGGTTAAAGAGAACATCTAAAAGGTTCTTAAAGATCAAAACCAATATAAGAGACAAAGCTCTAAACTATATTAAAGACAAAGACTATGATGCTATTTTTGGTGGACATATCCATTTTGCCGAAAGCTTTGTATGCCCAGAATCAGGAAAAGAGTATCACAACTCAGGATCTTTTTGTGATGAACCTTGTCACTATTTGATAATAGACAAGGAAGGTAAGGTTACTCTGAAAGAGATTTAAATTTCATAGAACCAGTTCTTCTTAAAGTCTTCAAACTTCTTTAACCAGTTTCTATACTTCCTCAGTCTTCTACCAGCCTTTCTACCTTTCTTCTTTACCTTCTTAACACCTTTAAAGATCATTAAAAAGAACCCAATCATACCTATTGCAAAAAGTGCCATAGTGACATGACCAATGAGTTCAAAAGGCGTCATAATATTATTTAATCTGGTACAATTTCAATAACCTTCTTTTTAAGATCTTCTAACTGCTCAAGATTATACTGTCCATGTTGATCCCATTCTAGATCACCATAATGCTCTATATAAAGGTCAATCTCTTCTAGGATTCCTTTCTTAAAGACATCATTAATAAGATACTCTTCAGCTTCTTCTAAAGTCTTAAACTCTGCCTCTCTATCACCCATAATATAACCATGGTGTTCTACTTCAAACTCAACAAGGTCCCCATACATATAATGAGTACAAATTCTAAAATGGCAATCCCTATCTTTATGATGATCTCCTCCAATAAGACTATACCAAATCTTATTCAGCTCAATTATCTTTTCATGATTGGTCATATTAGCTCAACTCCTCAATCATCTTATCAATAGGATCAGTATTGCCCTCAATGATCATATCATAGGGCAACTTATTATCAAATGCTTCATTAGGTGTTGCTAACCATTCAAGAATATAAGTCTTATCTCTATCGATAACTTTAGATATCTTCTGAATATAAACATTCAGTCTAGCAAAGTTCTTAAAATCATTCTGCTCTTCTTTAAGAGACTGTTCATAATCTGAATTGCTCATTTCTTAAATTGTACTCTACCTTTGCCTAGATTTCTACCAATACTTTTATGGATTGCTTTACAAAAGCCTTCCCAGCTCCCATAGATCTTTTTCCAATTAGATGTTTTAGGAGCTGGGATTTTAGCCATTTGAGATCTCCAAACCAAGCTGTTTATAGAAACGCTTTCTACACACATTCCACTCAATAGGTGTATAATCAATGTGCTCGGCAGATACACAGAAATATCTAGGATCAATCTCTTTAATTAATCCAAAGAATTTCTTTCGTGTAATTCGATGCTGATGAATATGACCGTGTACGTTTCCTTTAAATCTACCTAGACAACTAGGATGAATAGGAATATGAGTCAATGCAAAGTTATCCATAACATGGAATGCTTTAATATCATCAAATCGGTGCAGATAATCCTTAAGCTTAAAGATATCGTGGTTACCGGCAATCAATCGAAGTCGACCGTTTAGACGATCAAGAATAGGGAGATTCTTTCTCCTCATCACCACATCACCCATTACTTGAACTCGATCTTGCGGGCGAACTACCTTGTTCCAGCGCTCGATCATTGCCTCATCCATCTCCTCGGTAGTAGAGAACGGGCGTAGAGGTGTACCATCAGAGCGCTTAAAATGAATCATTCCCGCATGCGATAGATGTGGGTCTGCAATTAGGAATGTGTTGTGCATAATTCCAATATATTATAGGAATTCAAATAAGAGGTCAAGAATTATTCCTCTTCAATCTTATACTTGTGTGTATTCGCAAATCTATTCTCTACAAAGATCTCAAAAGCCGCTAGTACATTTCTTTCAAATTGATTTTGATCTTTCTCATCAACCATATCTACCATACAATCGAGAATTGCTGTCATAAAGCCTGCAATTTGTGTACTAGTCAAACCATCTTTTACATCCAATGTTCTTACAGCAGGATTGCCCTTATAAAAGCCAACAATAAGTGCTGGCATAAAATCTTCATCTTTAGCCTTATCCATTACAAAAGTCTCTTAATAAGGTTCATGTTAGCAATCCTATGTTCACATTCCATATGATCCCTTGCTTCTATTGCATGCTGTAATTCTTCATCGTTACCTAGATACATATCATGTAATTCTTTTTTAAAGTCAGGATTTAGCTTTGACTTAATAAGATCTAGAATTGGTTCAATATCCTTGTCAGACAGATGCAGAGCAAATTCAGAACAATCATACTTTGAACCATAGTTAAAATTAATCTTTAACTCAACTGGTGGACCATAATAATCAGAAAATGGCTCTCCAGTAAAGTCAGAGAAATAATTTGCTTCTTCGTTCTGTTTGGGGGTTATAATTTTTTTCATTGTTTGTAGTAAAAGTTATCAAGTCCTGTATCAATAATAGTATAGGAACCATTCTCGTCAATCTCAAGAATTTGTTTAAGACCACAGTCAACATTAATACAGAGACCTTTATTTCGAGTCTCTTCAATATCAATACCTTTTCTCAAAGGTGTATGTCCACAGACTTGTTTAATACCAGATTGATCATTCCAGTACTCACCAACATAAGACTCCTGAATATGATCTCTCCAGAGTAATCCACCAACTCTATGAGCTCCGCCTCTACACCTTCCTGCGGCACAGAGTTCATTACTATATGTCCTATCTTTAATATCCTGTCTAATCTTATCAAGCTTCTTAATAATAGTCTCATTAGACATGCCTGTAAAAGGGATACTAAACCAGAAAGGATGAAACCCTGCATGACTAAACCAAAAGCCATTTTGTTTATGACCAAATTTAATTTTATCCCAATCCTCGTTAGTCAAGATTCGATTGATAGTATCATCCTTAGATGGATGGTAACCTGAACAATTATAGATCTGATCACCTAGATTAGAACCAGACCTAAGATTATAGTAGGCATAGTTAATATCATGATTACCCATCAAATGGATTCGACTAGGCTTCTCTAAGGACTGCTTAAGCCAACGAGCTGTCAATTCAGCATCAATAGCTGAATCACCAAAGTTATCAAAATAATCTCCAGTAAAAATAATAGTGTGGCTCTCATCGTACTTAGATGCAATAGCTTCTGCTTCGGTCCAGTGATTGTGAATATCACCTATGACAATAATCTTGTTCATTAAAAGAAAAGATAAAGTAAAGTTTTAATTAAGCAATACCAAAATACACCGCTAAGAACAATTAAACTTAACCATGCAGCTAAGTGCAAAAAATCTCTATTCATCTGCTTATTATCTTATAAAGATAGAAGAAAGCAAATTTATTTTTTAAGAATATTGTTTATTAGAATACCTTCTTGTGATAACTTACTATACCCAGCAACATTAAACAGAATAATATCATACGTCCCGTTTGCACTAAAACTCGGTGCTGTAACATAAAGATGTATATCATCAGTAGTATAGTACATACTCGGATCTAATTGATAACCGGAAAATGCCGGGAAAGATGCAGATACTAAAGGATTAGTTGAAAAGGCATTAATAGCTGTAATGCTTGGTAATTGTATATTACCAGAACTTAAAAATACCTGCTGTAGATGGTTATACATCCGTCCTTGAAAAAGAACGGATGCAGTTTGTGGATACGTAACTGTAATATAGTTCACTAACTATATTTATTCAAACAAATTAACCTAATATAACTTGCTCTTGTGTAAGTTCTACAGTTCTAGAACGTGTAGCTTGAAGCAAAGCTTTTGTCTGTCTTAGTTCAGATTTAAGCTCATCAATAATAAATTCAAGCTGCTCGTTCTTGCGAGTTAAATCAGAAATAATACGATAGAGTGTTTCTTCTTTTCCGTCCATATCAATTGTTTGTAATTTTAGTAATTGCATCCTTTAATCCAGATTCAATATCTTCTGGATCATTCATCTCAACATCAATTTTCTTTACTTTATTCCTATCTGGAAGCTCAAATCCATTATCATTGTAATAATATTCAGCAATAAAACTAGAATTGTTATACAAAAATTGTTCGAGTTTTTCAGGGTAAATAACATCAAAGATTTTTTCAAAATCCTGCTTACCAGGAAAAAGGACAGTTAACCGATAATAAACCCCGGCCATCTCATCGAGCTCTTCGATGGACGACCAGGGGTAATTATTATTAGGTACCTCTTTAAACCGAATAGATACCTGCTTCATTTATCTTAGAGCCAACCGCCGTTAGGAAGAGGTGGCTGTGCTGCGGGCTTTCTAACAACCTGATTGTTAAAGGCTGCATAAATCTTCTGAAGATTACCATCGAGGGTAAGAATATTCTTCTGAAGACCTGCAATAGTCTCGTTGAGGTTATTAATCTGAAGCTGAAGACTAGCTAGAGCTTCTTCGGTTGTTGCGGCTGGTTTTGTCATATAGAGTATTTACGTTAAAATATTTGTTAAGCAACTAAAATCAATCAATTAAATCCCAATCATCACCGTCATCGATAACAAGATCGTTACCAGCGGTAGCGCGCTTCCACTGAGTATCAGTTACAATAGGCCCAAGACAGTAATCGACAGTCTCACGTAGTTCAGTAATGTTCTTTACAAAATAATTAAACTGCCTACCACTTCGATCGGTATGAACAAGACTCACGGTTTCATCCTGTGCATCATACTCTGCAATTACTTCACCCTTACCCTGTACTGCTACCTTATAAAACTCAAGGTTGTTCTGCGCACTATCATACAGGAATACATCATTAAGATACTCTTTTACAGTCATTGTATTAGTTTGTTTTGTTGTGTTGGTTCATTATTGGACTCTTATATTATGGGAAAAAATCTGAATATGCAAGACTATTTTTTAAGAATTGCAAGAACCTTGTCTTTAAGACCAATCTTATTGTTATTCTTGAGATTGTCTTTTAGAAGTTCTTCGGCAAGAAAGTCTTCAATTTCATGCTCAACCATTCGACGAATTCCACGAGCACCGTATTGTCTATCATATTTAGATTCAACAAGATAATCAAGAACGTCATCGTTTACGGTAAGCTTTAACTTATGTCCATGTTCAATACGCTTAAGAATCTTATCAACTTCCAAAGAAATTACCTTCTTAATGCTCTCATCTTCAAGCTTATTGAATACAATAAGACCATCAAGACGGTTAAGTAATTCAGGTTTAAAGTGTTTCTTTGCCTGTTCAAGAACTCTCTCACGGGCACTGGTTTGTACCTCTGGAAGCTTATGAGCATTAAAGCCCATAGCTACATCCTTTGTGCTTGTCATAGATTCTGCACCGAGATTGGATGTCATAATAATGACAGTATGTCTAAAGTCTACCTTTCTACCTTCACCGTCAGTTAGAGTACCATCTTCAAGAACCTGTAGAAGAAGATGAAGTACATCTGGATGTGCTTTCTCAACCTCATCAAGAAGAACAACACTATATGGATTCCTTCTAATACGTTCGGTTAACTGACCACCCTCACCGTACCCTACGTAACCTGGAGGAGAACCAATAAGCCTGGAGAGAGCAAACTTCTCCATGTATTCAGACATATCAATCTTAACAAGAGCATCCTTACTCTTAAAGACAATATCAGCAATAGTTTGAGCTAAATAGGTCTTACCGACACCTGTTGGTCCAAAGAATATGAATGACCCTGTAGGACGCTTAGGATCCTTAAGGTCTAAACGACCTTTCTTAAGAATACGTGATACCTCTTTAATTGCTTGATCCTGACCAATAATTGTGGATGATAGAGTTGACTCCAAGCGCAATAGCTCTTCCTTACCTGATTCACGAAGTTCGTTAAGAGGGATGCCTGTAATTGTTGAAAGTGTTGTGAGTACATCTTCACGTTCAATAGTAATGTCAGAATGTTCTTTTTTATCCTTCCACTCACTCTTTATCTTATCACGTTTTTCAATAAGCTTAAGCTCTTTTTCACGAAGCTTAGATGCCTTTTCAAAAGCTTGTTTTGCTACCAAACGTTCCTTTTCAGCTACTATATCACTAATTTCTTTATTAAGCTTAATAACTTCATCAGAAGTAGCAATAGCGTTAATCTTAGCACGAGCACCTGTCTCATCCATAATATCAATAGCCTTATCTGGTAAGAACTTTGACGTAAGATAGCGATCGGAGAGTTTAACCATCTCAGTAATTATATTATTAGAAATAATAACACCATGATGATCTTCGTAATGGGGACGAATACCTTTGAGAATCTCGATAGCCTGATCAACAGTTGGTGGGTTGACAGTAATAGATTGGAAACGACGTTCAAGAGCGTGATCCTTCTCGATATGTTTTCTATACTCAGCAAATGTAGTTGCTCCAATGCATTGGATCTCTCCACGTGACAAAGCAGGCTTAAGAATGTTAGATGCATCCATTGTACCTTCAGCCGAACCTGCACCAACCATTGTATGGAGCTCATCAATAAAGAGAATAACATTACCCTTCTCTTTTACTTCCTGCATTACAGCTTTAATTCTTTCTTCAAATTGGCCACGGAACTTAGTACCAGCTACCATAAGTGTTAGATCCAAAGACATAACACGCTTATTAGATAGAATAGAAGGTACGTCGTTATCTACAATCTTTTGAGCTAGACCTTCGACAATAGCTGTCTTGCCAACACCGGCCTCACCAATAAGGACAGGATTGTTTTTTGTACGACGACAGAGAATTTGAACCATACGCGCAATTTCTTTCTCTCTACCGACGACAGGATCGAGTTTCTTTTCTTTAGCAAGGCTTGTAATATCACGTGCAAATACTTCAAGTGCTGTAGGACGTCCATCACTCTTATTACCGTGACCTGCTCCAACGGATTGATACTTGTCGTCATCATCGTCGTCATCGTCATCATCAAAAGGAAGAACAGATGGATTCAATTCTTTGACAATCTCCTGGCGTACAATACCGAGATCAACACCGAGCTTGTGAAGAATAGAAGCTGCTACACCATCCTTCTCCTTTATAAGGCCGAGAAGAAGATGCTCGGTACCAATATAGGTATGACCGAGTTCTTTTGCCTCTTTACCAGCAAGAACTAGAACCTTGTTAGCACGTGGAGAGTATATCAAATTCTGTACAGTTTTCTTGCTACCGTGGGCATGATCCTCTACAGCTTTGAAAATATTATCAATATTGCTTACAATCTTTTTAAGAACATTAACAGCAAGACCTTGATTAAGACGAAGAATACCAAGGAGGATATGCTCAGTACCAACATATCCACTCTGTAAACGTTCTGCTTCTTTCTTAGCTAAGGCTAGGGCTTGTTGTGCTCTTGGTGTTAGGTTATTCACGATCTAGATTATTTTATTATCTAAAATTTAATTATCTATCGTGAATACTTAAGCACAGACATTTCGTGAGAAATTCTTTACTGCACTTCTTGCTCCATTTGGAATGTAATACTTCTTCTCACGCTCATACAAATCTGCAGACATAATTTGAATCTCCCCACCAGTCTTATGACCATAACACATAATTCCCTTCCTAGGTTTAATAACATTGTGCTTATGAGCGCATGTAGAACAAAAGACTGTATTAGGAAGAACTTCCAGACGCTCGGCTTCAATAAGATTGTTACAAGTACGGCAATTCATATAAGAGAGAATATAGTCTCTTTTTATGAACTACAAGCTTTTTTATCCGTTGTATACCGGAATCCAGCCTATAAATGTACCTCCGGCGTTGTAGATAGGCATCTTCGCAACAACGCTACCAGAAGGGTTACCGGTTGTAGCAGAAAGTGAAGCAATTTGTAAGGTATTTGTATTTACAATACCATTTGTACTGAGATTGTTGACGTACGTATAGTTATCAGCTAATGTTGTAATACCTGAACCGAGTACGAATGCATTATTGTTAGAAGCAATATTGTTGGATCCACCTATAATACTTGAACAATTGCCGGTAGCATTATTATTAATGCCACCTAACACGTTGGAATTACTGCCTGTTACATAATTTGAATTATTACCAAAAGAGCACATCGAATTCGCTAACGCGCTTACAGAAATCTGTGCTGTTGTACTTGTACCGCTAAAATAATTGCTATCTACAATAGGCAAAACATCAGATGAGTTAGCCGTTAAAATAGATGGTAAATCCGTAATCCTCACATTGGACATATACCATTATTTATTACTTTTACGATATTTACCTACATCTTTAAATCTTAAAAACCATACCAGCATCAGAATTCCAATCTCGAAAATTATGTTTAGTAAAGCGAGTCTGAAGCTTTTGCTTCTTAGGTTTAAATTCCTTAATACGATAAGGGTTCTCTGTTGTATAATGCCACCAATACTCTTTAAGATGCTTATTAACCTCTCCCATTGTTTTATAGGGAGAGCACATGCTTGGATACCAGGCTTTACCTGTCCACCGCTCAACAATATATCCAGTAGTCATTACTTGCGCTTTTTACCGGCATCCGAACGCTGGGCACGATACTTTGTCTTACAGCTAGCTGGTTTACCGGCATTTAGCTGACGACGGAGAAATGCTGCGGTTTCATATCGGCGGCTACTACTTCCTTTAATAACTTGTGTTCTAGGCATATGGTTAATAATAGTGTTTTTATTTGGAATTAGCAAGCAAAAAAATGGTCGGAGTGACAGGATTCAAACCTGCAACCGCTCGGTCCCAAACCGAGTGCTCTATCAAGTTGAGCTACACTCCGAAAATGGTACACGGAGAGGGATTCGAACCCCCGGCGACTCGGATGTAAACCGAGGACTCTACCGCTGAGCTATCCGTGCTTATTCTTATAATATATAGGCATGCCTATAAGAGAGCAAGTAAAAAATAAATATCTATATGCTTTCTAATGTAAAAGAATGGAGTATAAGATTAGCAGATATCATAACATCCTTTATTGGTTCTTGGACGTTTATTGTAGTTCAATCAATTATATTGACTATCTGGGTATCAGTTAATGTTTTTAATTTAACTAATTTTGATCCTTATCCTTTTATTCTTATGAATCTCTTTCTATCGTTTCAGGCAGCCTATGCCACTCCCCTTATCCTTATGTCTTCCAATAGACAAGCAGAGAGAGATAGATTGCATATGCTACAAGAGCACGAAATCACGGAAGAAGATCATATTATAATAAAGGATTTAAAGAAGATTCTAGATAGCTTACAAGAGGATATGATCTTGAGTAAAAAGTCTTTAGAGAATCATAAAAGACTAAAATCCGATCACGAGGAGCTCAAAGAGATTTTATCAGGTATACAAGAAGTACTCAAGGATTTAAAAGAAAAATAAAATGGTGCCCATGGTCAGATTTGAACTGACACTGTACCGCTTCTAAGGCGGTTTTCTCTGCCGTTGGAATACATGGGCGTTAAATTGGTGGATCGCCTGAGACTCGAACTCAGATAAGCCAAATTAAAAGTTTGGTGCCTTAACCTGTTAGGCAAGCGATCCATAAAAGTTGGTGCATCCAGTTGGAATCGAACCAACATAAAGGCTTTAGAAGAGCCTTGTCCTATCCGTTGAACGATGGATGCATTATTCTTAAATTATAGTGTATTTAGCATCCGGGTCAAGAAAACCTTCAAGCTCCAGATATTTTTTAATTTCTCGATATTCTTCATCAGTAAGATCACCCATATGGGTTAGAGTAATTAATCCCTTCTCTACGGTAACCTGATAACCTCTGCTCTTATATTGAATAAAGAAATGATATGGCTTCATTAATGATGATAGAGCTGGGATGTAGGAACAGGACGATAGGATCGAATAAAATTCTTAATCGGAGTATAGAGTACACTCAAAGCTGTAACAGCAAATAGAAGTGATATACAACCTACAAAGAGCTTAAACTTGAGAATTTGTATTAGTGTTGGTTCTTGATCTTGATTAAGTTGCATATAAAAATTGGTACCTGTGGTCGGATTCGAAAATAAAAGTTCGAAAGCATAAATATTAGTATGCCTTGTTTATTTC
>Ga0208500_1000448_pt1 | contig 10850 bp, 9 predicted proteins | sample CryBogCBE17Sep08_FD_184568 | JGI IMG/M metagenome (GOLD analysis project Ga0208500, IMG submission 184568) | Freshwater microbial communities from Crystal Bog, Wisconsin, USA - CBE17Sep08 (SPAdes) | ecosystem: Environmental > Aquatic > Freshwater > Lake | place: Crystal Bog, Wisconsin, USA...
CACCAGCAGGATTACCAGTCAAAGGCCCTTGGCCCTCTGGTAAAGCAGTATTTATTGGTTTTTGATTTAAAGAAGTATTGGCAGAGGTACGATCTAATCTACTTTCCTGAGCTTTATTAGCCTCATGCGCCGCAACGTCATCTGCTAACTTGTGATATCCCCAGGCTATAGGATATTTTGCTACACCAGTAAGAGCACCGGCACCAGCGCCTGCCGCACCCATTGCAAGTGATTGCATAGGCAAAGGCATCGTTGTTTTTTTATTTGCGCCAGGACGTTGACGCATTCCTGTGCCCATATCTTGATCTTCTTGTTCTGATTGGTCGCCTACACTTTCAGTCTGAGCAGGCGACTCAGATTGATTTTCAGAACTATTTGAATTGTGAACTGGAGAAGGTAGATCTCCTCCATAATGACCGGCAACACCGTTTATGTGTGCAAGTGTTTCATCTGGTAAATCTGATAAATTTCCAGATTTAAAATACTTGTTGCGCGTATCTGCACTGGTGTTGTATCCAATTAAAACTTTATATGGATCGTTTCCAATATTGGGATCAGCCATTAGCTGTTTAATTAAAGTAACACCGCCACGAATATTTTGATCTGTATCATGGTGATCAATTTTTAATCCTTTTGCAGTGTCATCCATTAACTGCATAACACCGTATGCGCCCTTCTGAGACTTAGCGTTAGGATTAAATCCGCTTTCTTGCATAACCATAGGTAACACAAAATCAGGATTTACTCCTTGACGCTTAGACTCTTCTGCAACTTTCAGCGCAATCTGTAGTTGCTCGTCAGTTAATTTTGATAAGTCCATGATTTAACCTTTAGGGTTTCTTTTGTGCTTTGCGACGCTCAAGTTCTGCTTGAACTTCGGCCAATGTCAGTGGCTTGCCTGTAGTTGAAGTTGCCGCAGGTTGTGAAGAACTCGTACTCTTTGGACCTTTGATTTCAGGAACTTTAAAAATACTATCGTGATTATAAAATTCACTAGGCAATCTATCTTCATAATACTTGTTATTAACAATATCTGACTTATGTTGCTCAAGTTGCCTCTTAACGTTATTGAACTCTTCAGAAGATTCAAATACGTTAGGATTAACATTACGATACTTGTTAGATTGACGTAATGCGGCAATCCTAGCATCGTTCATATTTTGAGCGGCCATTAAATCAAGCAAGTTAACAATCGCCTTCTGTGGCATGGCCGTATTCGGATAAGTTGCCTGTAACAAACTTGTAGTTTGATTAGATGGGTTTTGTACCAACTCACGAGCCTGAGCAACGTTTGTATTAAGAGCTTTTTGCAGAATGATAAATTTGGCGTAAGCATCAGGATCATCTTGAGCAAGTTTAGCCGCGGCCGCACCTAGCTTGTTATAGCTACTTTCATCGTTATGTGTAATGTATCCCATCAATGCAGATACAGCATTTTGTCCAGATCCAATCCCTAAAAGCTTATCCATTTCTGGAGCTTTTGCTAAGTCTCTAGCCTCTCTCAAGTTTGACAAAGAAGTCATACTGTTTGCTAGGACTTGTCCCGAAGTTGTTGCATCTGTTAAGCGTTTTTCAGCTTGCTGTTTTGTTATTGCATCGTAATTTGACTTTAAATCATTAGGCATCATTGAGGCAACTTGATCTGGAGAAAACAACCCAGAATCTAAAAGACCTTTTTTGAAAATTTCATTTTGTTGTAAAGCACGGGCTTTAAAGTTTTGTTGTAAGTTTTGATCAGTAGGTATGTAATACGGATTTTTACCCATTGCTTCTTGTTCTCTAGAGCTTGTTTGTTGGGTTGTGCTCTGAGTACCAGCTTGAGTGCTTGCGTTTTCTATGACGCTTTTAACTGCTTTAGCCGCAGGAGATGATGGATCTAAGTTATAAATTCTTCCAGCAAGTTTTAAATCTTTACTTCCGCCTTTTTCCCATTCATTAAACAGTTGTTGCTGTACATTCTTTTGAGCTAAGTTTGATCCAAAAATAGAATTTTCTGCTCGCATTTTCGCAATTGTAGGAGCAACCGCACGTTGCAACTCTAGTTGTTCTCCAGCCGCTTCTGAAGCTGATCCTAAAGAAGCAAGGAATCCACCCAACTGTGGTTTAGCAAACCCAGCCGCAATCTTGAACCAATTAGGATTTTTATATCTCTCTTCTAAAGAGTTGATATATTTATTTCTTTCATCCATAAATTGATCAATTTGATTGGCAATTTCTGGATGTTCTTTATCGTAGTAACCCGCTAGATTGATTTTTGATGAATCAATGTTCTCTACGTTTGGCAACGTAGGTAAAGTTAAAGGTGATTTATCAGGCATGTTTTACCCACTTAATTATTTGAGTTATCAGACGAGTTATTAGTGTTATCAGATGTTGGAGAAGGATTATTTACAGGTGTACTATTCAATGGGTTACCAAATTTATCTGTTAAAATTTGATCACCTCCTACTGGAACTGTAGTATCTATTCCATTTTGTGTTGGTGCCGTAGTATTAAATCCAAGCATGTTGCTTAAACTTGATCCACTACTTCCAAGTATTGATCCCAATCCACTTCCAAGCTGAGCAAGTCCAGCACCACCAGCACCAAGTGCCGCAAGTGTAGACAAAGGTGAAGCATTGAGTGTTGTGCTTGTTGTTGTAGGAACCTGTTGGCCAGACATAAGACCTGCCAGGGTAGACAAAGTTGTGAGCGGATAGTTTTGTCTATTCTGCTCAATCGTCTGTTGTTGACCGCCTAGTGTAGACAACGCATTAATATTTCCCAGCCCTAAGTTTTGATTGGTCTGAGCCAAATTACCTAGCTGAGTGCCTCCCTGAATCAGATTCTGCTGACCCAAAGACGCCTGGTTACCTGCTGTACTACCTAGAGTACCCTCTAGTTGATTCTGCTGTTCAGCAGTCTGTAAAGCCGTGTTGTAACCAGTATTCAGAGCTTGATATTGTTGATTTAAAGCATTTTGATTAGCATTGTTAATCGTTTGTCCAAGGACTTGATTAGCCCTTTGTGATCCAGCCTGACCAGTTGAAACTCCTCCAGCAATAGCCGCCGGCGCTAAGTTTTGCTGAATGTTACGTGAGTTAGCATCCCCTATCTGGTTTACAACCGTATTGATATAGGGGCTCATGTACTGAGCCGCTAACTGTGATGGATCTTGTGTAGCCGACTGTAGGTAGCTAGATCCCGCCTGTAAGGGAGAAGGTCCTGATACCGCTTGGTTTAATGCAGTACCGGCCTGGTTAAGTGTTGGCTGATAAGCTGACGTTGCTGATCCAACGTTTTGAAATGCCTGGTTTTGTAGATCGGTTGGGCCAACGAACTGCGCATTCTTTTGCGCGGCTGTGCCAGCTCCAGCAAGATTACTTAAATAATCTGTGTAGTACTGTGGCGCTGTGGTCGCCGTTTGTTGTGTCGATTGAAGCAGATTTGCCATGTTTAACCCTTTGCCATCTTGAGGTAATCAAGAGGAGATTTTGCCTTTGGTGGTATTTTAGACGTTGGTGCTGATCTTTTGTGCTCTCTGAGCTCTTCTCTCATTGCGTCGAGCATCTTTGCGCCAAACTTGTTGTCGCCATGCCCTAACGCAGTTACAAAGGACGATGGAAGGACAACTTCACCGTCCGCTATCTTTGCCGGTACGGGCTCCCCTTCAATCTTCTTGTCATGGGGAACTTGGTGCATAAACTTCATTAAGGCATCGTTACCAGCCTTGCTAGAACCGTCTCCAAGCGCTGATACAGCCTCAGCATCAATTACATAGTCTCCGTTGTGAAGCATCGCTGGAATGTCGTCTGATTGGCCTGTACCCCTACCGCCTGCGTAGTATCCAGTCACACCGGTTATAAACTCAGGATGATGCCCCTCTGGAGCCGCTTCGTGGTACTTGGATAGTCCACCCTTAGCCTTGTGAATTAATCCGCTCAAAGGACCTTGAGCCAAAGATGTGAGAGGATTTATCTTAACGCCTGCCGTGTTAGATCCTTTAGACGTCATTAGAGTTGGATCGTAAGTCTTTGCAAACGTAGGCGTAAAGCTCTGTTGCATGGTTTTCCAATCAATAGCCTTTACATCTGGATTGTCCCAGACACTAGAACCGCCTTGATCAAAGTGCTTGGGCTTGATGTGTCTTTGTAAAACTTCCATCAACTCAGGCACCATCTTACTCATGTCAATTGAACCGCCGTGGGCAACCGCTACTTGCTCAACACCGTTTTCACCGGCCGTATTCTTAGACTTTAGTTCGGTCTGTGCATTTGGATCTAAAGAACTTAAACCCAATTTAGACATGCCCAAATTACCCAAAGTAAGGTCAGGCAAATCAGTTTGGGCTGACAAAGAGTTTGTTGCAGGCTTGGCCAGTGGTGCATTAGATCTACCCATGCTTGACCCACCAGAACCCGTTAGCTCACCAACAACAGGGCTTGCCAGCTTAGCAAAGTTTACTGTAGGCAGTCCTGATACGCCGGTATAGTCTTTAATCGCAGAATTAGCATCACCGCTCAAAGTATTGAGGTCGCTGTTGATACCGCCTGCAAGCATGTTTTGACCGCTCAAACCTGATTTAATTGCACCAGAGGCAAAGTTTCCAGCCAAATTAGTTCCAGCCACATCTGATATGCCAGAGCTCAGTGGACCAAGTGCCGCACCTATCGCCGCGCTCTCAGCAATCTTTGTAGGATCTTGGCCTTGCGCAATCGCTATTGCAGGATTAATAAGCGGCAACAACTCAGGCTGTCCAAGCGCAATCGCTGTTGCGTCTGCTATAGCCGTCCAAGGATTTCTTTCAATACCTTTTACCGTATTGTTCAGGAAATTACCGGCATCTTTAACTGCGCCAGTTATGTCGTTTGCAACTGAGGATACTGCTCCCATTTATTTCACCTTATATGTTAACCATCCAGTTGAACTGGGGCTGGTCAGAATGCTCTACATTCAATCCAATCATATGCAACATTTGCAATATACCTGGGTTGTCTGCTTTTCCATACAAACGTCTTACAGGTGTTTTCTTAATCGTGTCGAGAAAAGCCACTAACGCTTTACGCAGTGCCATCGGATTGTCTTGGGTGTACAGATGACACTCAGCCGCGCCTTGTCCCATATGAATCAACAACAAAAGACTATTACCGTGTTGCATCACGTTGCCCTTTGCCGAAGCAACCTGCTCTGATACATAGGCTAAGACATGTTGGGGATCAACATGATGTTGCAGAGCATCTGCTGTGATAATTTCTGAAGGTGTCATTGTGGATCCAAACTCATTATTCCGACTAACTGTGCCGCCCATTCCTGCCAAGTGGTAAAACCTCTATGGTCAGGAATAGCAGATTGAACAAAATACCCGATGCCGTTCATCCCGTCTACCCAGTCTCTCCATTTTTCTTCTGGAACGTTTCCAAGTTGATTGGGAGCAAACTGTTCTTCCATGAGACGACAGTAGTAGTCCCATGTTAAATTGCGAGGGTCGTAAGTTACGGCCATTATGAAGGGTTCGCAGTACTACGAGTATCACCAACATCCAGGCTACACAATACTTTACCCATGAAATAATTACCGCCGACAACGTTAGACGTAAACCGCAAACGCAATTCACGACGCTGTTCACGCATATCTACTTTGAGAGTCGTTGGGTCAAAAGGATAAGGCGCAGAGGTTATGTCTGTATCGTCTGCATAGCCCTTACCAAGTACCGTGACCGTCATAGTTCCAGATTGAACAAAGTCAGGCTCAACCCTCTCACAACGAGTCCAAACGTTATCTCCAGGCTGTTGAGTAGAACCTACCAGACCTGCATATGTTCCTAAAGACGGTGTCTCAATATATGAATTAATCGCGTCAACTTGGTTTGTGTAGACTTGGTCTGTACCAGTCTCGTGTTGCCAAAGCGTGTATTTGCCTGCGCTGTTTGGCGCGTATCCACCCATTACTGGATAATGGAAAACCTCAGTGTATGTGCCTGCTGAGCGCTGGGCTCCAACTGCTTGGCCTGCATCGTACCAAGTCTTCTCACGCACGTTGTAAATGATTGCATCTGTACACTCTGTCGCATTACCACGTGGATAGAACCACCAGATCTCACCCCAACGAGTTACCTTAGTACACCAGACCTTTTGACGCTGTTGGTAGTTAAGGTTGTCAAAGAACCAGTTTTGATTCTGACTGTTGGGTATCTCTTGTACAACACCGTTATACATGAGGAATCGATCAACGCCTATCCAATAAAACAATCCGTCATACTCAATCACTGAGGACGAAGACAAGATTGAACTCTGACTCGTAATCAAGTCATACTTCCAGTAGTAATTAACACCACCTACCGTTGACGGTGTGTAGCTGACGCGGATAACCGAATCTAAAGACCAGAACAGTCCAGCAGGCGATGTTGTACCGCCCCTGAGAGGTAGACCCTTAACAATCTTACCCGTAGACACGTTGTTAGCGTTTGAGTCTGCGCTTGTCCAATTGTTAAAGTCGGACGCCGCACAGTTCTGAATAAGGCCGTTATTACCGTAAACAAATAGATACGGGTGAAGCATAACAACTCCGCCAGATACGGAAATGTTGTTATCAAATGTCAGCGTAACCGTACCAGAGGCCGTAGCATTAGCGCTCATAACAACTGTCCATACGCTAGCTACTTGAGCAACAAAAGTCAGTCCAGCCGTTGTGCCTGCTGTAGTCGTAATCGCTGATCCACCGGATGTTGTGGACAATGTAAATGTTGTCGATCCGTTAGTCGCAATGATGTAGTAAGTGCCTGCTGATATACCTGTAGCTGTACCCGTCAGTACGCCAGTCACAATGACTTGCTGGCCTGAGATAAGAGTCGTTGAGCTACATGAAAACTGTCCAGCCGTACCCGTCACCGCAACGTTTGCCAGAGTAAAGTTATTACTAACCAGGTTAGATGAGACTATGGTTGTGTTGGACGGTACGCCAGTTCCTGATATAGAGACACCTGGTCCCATAGCATAATTGGTCGTTGTGAATGTAACGTTAGGAGATCCATTTGTTGTTGTACCAGTTGCTGTAAACACGCCAACTGGGTTTAATGCTGTACTGGTAAAGTTACCAAACAAAGGACGAGTATTGACCGTGCTATCAATTGCGGACAGATTCTGCCCTGGATGAGCAACTAACTTATTCTGATTGCCACCGGTTGAGTCATATCCAATCTCAAACTGCCAAAGATTGTTAGCATTTGGTTGAAAGTAAGACAGTGAGGGAGCAACGTTATTACCGTAATAAGTTACAGATGTGAACTGACCTTGGAACGGTGTCACTGGGTTAAACGTTAGACCTGTTGTTGTTCCAGCGGTTGTTACTAAAGCCGTACCGCCTGCGGTTGCTGACAATGTGAACGTTGTTGTACCGCCTGTAATAACGTAATACGTACCAGGCTGTATGCCGGTTGCTGTACCTGTCAAAGTACCTGTCACACTGATAGATTGACCTGCGACTAAAGTGATTGTGCTTGCACAAGAAAATTGTCCAGCAGTTCCTGTAACCGCTACAGTAGATAAAGCATTACCGCCTATATCTGAATTGGCAAAACTAAACGTATCACCGTAACCGTAGTTAATACCTGTTGCGGTATTGGTCAAAGTTGTTATAGCATTACCAGAAACAACTACCGTATAAGTTGCTCCGCTTCCGTTGCCACTAGATGTGACCGGCGTAACCCCAGTGTACGTACCATTGACGTAGCCTATACCAGCGTACTTGATGGATTGAGTTGTGATGCTACCAACTGGATAGAGTTGTGTAGGTCCTGAACCAATACCAGATACGTTATCAGTTACCCACTGCTCTAAGCCGTTGTTATAGCCAGAGACAATGTAGTTTAGGCCGTTGAGTGAGCTCATGTACATGCCACGAGATATGCCCGTAGCATTTAAGAAGATGCCGTTGTAACCACCAATCTTTTTGGGTAATCCGTTTTGAAACCGCACCCACTGCCCATCTACATAAGTAGGCGAAGCAAACTGAGTACCGTCCCTTTGGATACCAGGCTTGATCTGTAGGGCAACAACCTTGGCTGTCATTAGAAAGCCCCTCCGGCAATTCCTACTGGAACTAAGAGTCCTGTTGTTGTCAGCGTCATACCGTTAGATCCTGAAACTGCAAATCCAAGTTGTCCACTGGCCACTAAGTAAACACCAGTTGTACCGTCACTTGAGAAACTCACTGAAGGAGCTCCAGCAGATCCGTTACCTAGCGTCAAAGCTGTAATCGTGGACGATGTAGAGGTCTGTGAGTTGTACACGTTTGTACCGTCACAGATCACAATAATTGTTTGTCCTTGACCTAAAGACAGTGTCGCACCGCCTGATACCGCGGTCTTAAAGGTCAAAGAATAAGATCCAGTCGTACTGTTCTTAAGCGCATAAAGGTTAACCGTAGAAGGCAGAACAATCGTTGCGTTAGATGTCAGTGTGCCGACATAGGTTTGAATTGCGTTCGCCGCTTGTGATGTCGTTAAAGTCGTTGTACCGCCTGTCGTATTAACAAACAAGTTTGTATATACAAAGGTGTTTGAACGACCATAAGCAAACGTGCTGTATCCGTTAGAGCCGTTAGAAACTAAAACAATAGATTCTGTAAGCTGGAGTTGTTGCTGTGAGTTGCCGTCGATCGTATCTGAACTAGATCCGTTTGGAGCTATTGTTAAGATACCTGTTCCACTGTTACGAACAATCACAAACCAGTCATTACCAACTACGGATGATGTAGGCAGTGTAAGAGTACCAGCTCCGCCGTTCCATACGTAAAAAGACGCACGATCTGACGGTAGGAACGTATAAGCGCTACTGACCGTTGTGAGAGGATAAGACTCGTTTAGAGTACTACCAATTGCCAGCAGGCCGTATCCAGCCAGTGTAGAAGCATTAGCCTGAGACACCCCAGTACCAAAGACAACGACTGACCAAGTACCGTTAACCGTTGTGTTATCTGTCAAATAAATAAAATCAGCAACCCCAGAGGCGATGCTAGATATTGTGTTACCGCTGTTATCAGTTACCACAAACGCGATTGAACCAACGTTTCTAACCAATACAGCCTGGCCAGTAGATACCTGAGTTGCAGGTGGCATCTGTAATTGCAGGGCTGAAGTCGTAATCGTGGTTGAGCTTACGGTCTGTGAAATGTTGACCGTATAGTTACCAGTACCACCGCTACCAGTTCCAAATGCTGTAACCGTTGTTCCAGATGTAATACCAGTTCCTGTGATTACAGAACCAACTGCAATTGCACCAGAGGCTACAGCGCTGATTGTCAAAGTTGTACCGCTGATAGATCCTGTAAATGATCCACCGCCTAGAGTTGCAGTGACCTCAATAATTCCAGCAACAACGCTAGATGTATTACCGTTGATTGGCCACTGTAGTTGGGTTGTAGAACTAAGGGTCAGTGATTCGTAACCAATCGGCGATTGATTAACGGTTTGACCCGTGTAGGGATTAATGTATGTTGTCATGATTAAGAGTCCACAGCTATAGCTTGACGATCCCCGACACGAGAAACATCCTCGGTCTTCAAGGCGGTAATGGCTTCAGTGTACTTTTGCTGGAACACTGCACGGTTGTCATTCTTTAAAAACAGCATAGCCTGCAAGAGCGTACCGTACAGCATCGCATTAGGTGCGTACTGTGTCAGCCAGTTTGTTTGGTTTGTTGAGCTCAGGGGCGCTATACGCTCATAGAACAGTACTTCAAAGTTATAAGCCTGGTCTGGCGTAGGAGCTATGTACCAGTGCTCATAATCGCTGTCAGCGTAATAAACCGGTGTAGCCGTCTGCGAAGCATTAGGCCAGTAATTCTGTAAGTACTCTAACTTACGCAACAACACCGGCTGAGTCTGGCTAGTTGTTGGGTTGGTCAGGGTCATTGAAACTGTTTTCCTCCAACGGGCAGGCTTTTGGATAGTCGGTGTACCTGCGGCCATAGTCGCCGTTACCACCTGTAATTGCCCCAAGGTTTTGATTTCCTGGGCTATTTCAAATTCTGCAAGAGTAATAAAAGTAGGGATGGCGGCAATCGTGGCTGGATCACTACGTTCCAAATAAGAGAGCACCATAGACGTCAAACTGTTGTACGTCATTACCCATGATGGAATTGTCGTTGCCATGTGCGCCCTTTATAGTTAGTCTATTGTCCCACTACCCGCCTAATACTTCAAGGGCATGTTTGGTCAGAGCGATTCTTTCATCCAGTCCAAATGTTCCGCCGTTGATGCGCTTAGTTAGGTTGAGCCAGTCTTCAGCTTCAGCCAGTGGATTACATCCATGAGTTGACCAGAACCAGCCTGCACTCATTGCCGCATACATCGGCTGAGCCACTGGGGCAGGGTTCTTCACAAAGTCTTGTCCAACGGCTTGTCCAAAGTGGTAGTAGTTGTCGTGGCCTGTGAGTTGGATGCATCCGCGGCCGTGGTACAACCATCCGTCACCACTGGCTTCGTCTCTGTTGCCCATACGGTTTGAGTAAATCCTGTTAGCGATTTTTTGGGGATTACGTGCGTATTGCTGGATTTCTTCGGGTTTAAATTTATGTCCGAATAACCGTTGTAACGTATCAGCGCTATACGATAAATTCTCTTCAAGAGTCTTGAACTTGTTGCACTCGTGGGAGCACTGTCCAATAAAAGCCGCCTGTTTACGAGCATCATTAATCCCAAATGTTGTAAAAGTTGTTGTCAAGGGCTCAGACCACTCAGAGCCTATACCAAGAGCGTGTAGTTTCTCTGCGCTAATCATTTGACCCCCTTGTTAACTATTTCCCTGACGCTGTTGTACTGGGCGATACAAGCGTTGAGGTCTTTGATGGCTGAGTCCCCGTCTGAGGTGATGG
>Ga0208500_1000452_pt1 | contig 10784 bp, 7 predicted proteins | sample CryBogCBE17Sep08_FD_184568 | JGI IMG/M metagenome (GOLD analysis project Ga0208500, IMG submission 184568) | Freshwater microbial communities from Crystal Bog, Wisconsin, USA - CBE17Sep08 (SPAdes) | ecosystem: Environmental > Aquatic > Freshwater > Lake | place: Crystal Bog, Wisconsin, USA...
AAAATAATTTATAACGTTTTTATCTCTGAAATTACTGTATTACCAAAGATTTTTACGAACAACCTGTTACCTAACCCAAAGCTCTCCTTATCATACCTAGTCAGCCCCTTTATAAACCCACCCACCAAAGAACAACTCTTTCTCACCCTTAGTTTTATTAGCCTGCTCTGTTCTGATTACAAGATACAGTCGAAAGTCTTATCCAATAGGCTTAGTTCAGTGAGGAGGAGATGGCTTTCCCGGACGCCAGATGGCAGACAGTTTAGTTGGCGTTCGGAATTTGCTGATGAAAATTGCATCTGAAACGCAGTCGCCTAAGGCAATACTACCCCAGGCAGCCATAATCGGTCTTGATTTTTCGGGAGCATACGATCGTTTCAACATAGGGTTCCTGTACAAAGCAATGGTGGCTTTTGGTTTTCCCACAGCAATCGTTCGATGGGTGCAGACGCTATACGAGACTTCGGAGTCCCTCTGGCGGGAATAAAACAGGGATGCCCTCTGGCGATGCTTTTGTACATCATCTACATCGAGCCTTTGCTTCTCCGATTCAAAAAGGAATTGATGGGCGTGAAAATCACCGGCCTTCCACTGGTTGTGGGGGGCCATGTAGATGACCAGTTCTTGTTGGTTGAATGTGACGAGGACATCAGGTGTATGTGGGGCATTGTCGAATCTTTCGAAGACTACACCAACGCTCTGATTAATCGTCAAAAGACCAGGATACTAGGCCTTGGGATCTGGAAAGAAAGGAAGCAATGGCCATCTGACACTTAAGAAGTGCACCCGTTGATAATATCATTGCAAGAGTGTTGGAAGACGTAAATTCGAAAATTGAAAACCTAAAGAAAACCCAGTTATATTCCAATTGCCTTTATCCATTTTAGTGTTCCTTTAAATAGCAGTGGCCAAGTTCTATTTCCATTGTTCGAGTTGTTAAACCCTGCCACTGCTACCCCTTATTATATTTACTAAAGTATATTTTTTGTAACCAACTGTGATAACTGTAATAATTGTATGTAAAAGCGTCATGTGTTAATAAAGATATTTTACACAAATAAAGGCAATGCTTCTCTGGAATTTTATATTTAGCACAAGTGCATTTGTAATTTTTTTTAAATATCTTTATTATCGGTAATATGCGACACGCACTTTATCGGGAAATTTATTCGGTTATTGCGTTTAACAGACGTAGACATATTTTATTACAAAAACTCCCCGACGGGGAATCGAACCCCGGCCTCCCGCGTGACAGGCGGGGATACTTGCCACTATACTATCGAGGAATACAATTAGTTCTATGATCTATTTTTATTTTAAAGATACACTTTTTTATGGCGATGAGTAAGGCGACAGTTTTAGTCCATAATCTTTAACTGTATGCTGGCGTAGGGAGGCACTCGAATGAATCTTAAAAGTAAAGGTCGTTTTGGGGGTATGATTCTTTATTCGGGGGCGAGAGTTCCCGGGTTTAACCCCCGTACGATCCCGTAATATGCAGCAGTTTATAAAGGCTGGGGTTCTATTGCCTGACAGGGAGAAGTGGTTTTATCTTTCAAACTATTTGCTGTCGCTAGTTGCCGATGTCTCTTCTTATGTGCAGTGCACTAAATTAAGGGTGCCATGGTCAAAATACGAAATAGTACCTTAACTACGGCTCGATGCGCTAAAAAATACTATATTACCCAACGATATTTCATTTGATTTTACCGACATCCTACTTCACCATCACAACTTACTTTACCACTAAACCCATTGGAACATACCTAATGGGGAACAATAAAATCCGATCGTCTGCCAATAATTACACATCGTGTAAAGTAATAACAAAACACTTTTTTTTAATGAATGATTGGTTCATAAATGTTTGGTTAGGAACAATAATTGAAAAAACAACAATGAGCTTAGTATATCTTAAATATACCTTTTATATCCACTGTATGTGTGATAATCCAACAAGTTGGTTATATAATAAAGGGAATTAAGTTTTCAATAATATTTGATTGTGTTAACAATATTTTTTCTCTCTAAAAAGAGCTCAAAGCGCTTAAATATACTACATTACCCAACTACATTTCATGTGATTTGACAACATCCAACTTCACCATCACAAATGACCTTAACACAAACCCGATTAGAACATGCTTAACGGGAAACAATATATTCAGATCTTCTGCTGTTAAATATGATCACATCCTACGCCTAAGTGGAAATTCGCCGTACATGGCATTATAGATTTGACATGAATAAATAACCCTTGATGAAGGTTTATCGACGATTGCCGATCATTGATGATTTATCGACTACCGCCGTTAGCGGCCGGCGACTGTAGTGGCAGTTTACGGCCTCGACGGGCTTCAAGCCCAGCAACGGTGAGAGTGACCCTGACGACGAAGAATGGCGGCCGGCGGCTCATCGCGTTGGGCGCCGTGGATTTTTAAGCTTGGATTGGGATCATATGTACAGTAATTAAGCAGATTTTTGACCGGCATATTACTGAACGAATATTCAGATATATTGTATCATTATCTGAAGTTTTTTCACCTAGAATTGCACTTTTTAGCCCTATTGGGGAAGGAGATAATAATTTAACATATGCTGCCTACATATAGCCGTCTACTCATTTTTCCCGCTTTACCAATCTGTGAATGTCTAGATTTAAAAAAATATTTTTGGTACTGGTGAGGGGTCCTATTCCAGAGCATAGTATATCTTGCGGCTTTTGTATCTCCTCATTAGTCGCCTTATCGGTCCGCGGGATAAGAACTCTATCCGGACAAACACAATTGCTTTTTCCTTCATTCTGATTATCAGCATTCGCTTTTAGTTCGGCTCAAATAGACTGCCTATTAAAACGTGCGTAACCCGAACAAAATTTGTAGCGGAAAATTCCGGTATTATCCGTTAAATTCCGGAATTTTAGTTCCTATCCTTGAATTTTTTGCGGAAAAAAAACCCCGATATTCGCGGTTGCAACTATGGGATTGTTTCTTTGATTATCCGGAAAATCATTCCCCACTCGAAAACCAGTTGAAATCAAGTATATTGTCCTCTTTTGACCCCAGAAGGGAAAATTGTTGGTAAAAGATACCGGCGAAATACTGGTGTGTTCGACTAGTTGTAAACCGGAACGAAACTCCGAAACGAACAAGTGTTCGTTGCTTGAAATTTGTTTTCGAACCAAAATTCCAGAATTTTCGCCAAATTCCTTTTTATTATTCAACCAAGAAAAACCAGAATTATTCTAGAATGGGGTGTACCTCTCCGGAAAAATTTTGCTCGGGAATATACTCGCACCATAGGCAATTATGTCATTCTTTCATCAGTTTGTAAAATAATTATTTGTGTATGCTGCTTTTTCGTTCTCTGTTGTTTAAATCTCTCCGTTCTCCGTAGACAACTTTTCGATGAACTTGCTTACTTTCTATTTCTACTCCTGAATTAAATGGGCGGCGCTCGGTTCTTTTCCCTTTACTTCCTGGCTCTGCTTTCCTAACCCTGCGGACATTACACCTTTTTTTTCTGTTAGCCGATCAACGTTTGCTCCAGCTCCAAGTATTTCTCAATGCATCCATTTCCTGCATTTCTGTTCTGCCATTTTGTTCTGCCATTCCCTACAGGCATTTTTCTTTAAACTTGATTTTAGCGCTATCATCGGCCTTTTTGAGTTTTGAGAAGTGGATGGCAATTGATTGAAAATTTCATTTAAAATCCTCCTCCCACCAATCCATGATGTTTTTTTATACAATTTTGATTTCCCTGAAATTTTCATAAAATAGTTTGAACGTATCTATAAAATCTGGATCTCCGAGCTGGCTGACGTTGAATTTCCAATAGGATGACTTAATTTTTTTGGATTGTTTTGCAGCGAAAAACTTTTTCAAATTCCTTAAAATTTACTATTTTTATGAAGTCGTCTTTCTTTTCTTTTGCATGGTCAATCGTTATTTGTTTAAAATGGCGCTTAAAATCCTGTTCTCACCAATCTATTATATAAACATTTTCTCCGTCTGCAGGTATCATAAAATTCTGTAAAAACGAATTTAAAACCGGGGTCGTTGAGCAGGCTGCCATTGAACTTCCAATAGTCTTTTTTCTCTGGATTTCGGCGTTAGTGGTGTTAACATCGATGTTGATCAAAACCAGCTCGTGGTCGCTCGCACCATAATGTAGGATTTCAAAAGCTGAAACTGCTTCACGGTTTTTGTTTTCAACTGAAATATGATCGATAAAGGATTGACCGACCTTACTTCTAAAAGGGTATGCGTTTTGCGTGTGGGTTGTAAGAGCAGATGTGTTATAAAGGTTTTTATTTGATTATTTGATTATTATTTTTACTTGTTGTTGGGTATGGTGAATGTTGAGTTGAAATCGCCGAGTAAAATCAAGTTTTCGTCAAAGGGGAGCAAAAAAATAGGTAAAATGGTTTGGTAAAAGTCACGCTTCACTTAAGCTGACGCATTGGCATAGCCATATATGTTGACGACGGTAAAATTTTCGAATTCTGCGCGGATGATTCGGCCCTCTGGAGATTTGATGATTTTCTTTGGTGTCTGGTTACGTTTAAACAGAAGTGCAGGACACGTTGCCTTTGATCAAGTCATTGGGAAAATAAGCTATTGAACAAAGCAAATGCAGTACATTATTACTAATATATTGACTTGTTTGTTTAATCGACTCCAGTCGGATGAAAGGATACTTGTCGGTATTCTCATCAGATGGTATAAATAAAGTCACACGAAATAACGCTGTGATGAACTTTCTATAGTGAAAACCTGGCTACCGATCCCTCCAACTTATAATCGTACCGGTAAAAAGAGTCCTTGAAAGTCACCCATTATCTTTCTTGGTAAAGCAGCTAACCGTTCGTTGAAACATAATTGTACCGTTACTAAAGATACATAGGAATCATAATATGATTTGTCTCTAAACTCTAATGTAGATTATGTGGTTGTGGTCATGAATATTCATTCCGGGACGAGATTCTTTTTCCAAATGACGACGATAAACCAGCTGCCAAATCATGGCTGGCAGCTTGCAATTTTCAAGGAAACTTACAAACAAAACAGTACATTACCAAGAGGTCGGAAGAACGATACTATTTTCTGCCAGGACACGTTCGATATTTCAGTAAATACAAAGTAATCTTCTAGATAAAATTAACAATGAGCGCGAATAAGATTTGAACCAGGGAGAATCACACCCCTTGATCATTGTTCTTACCTATTTGTAAGAAATAAAAAATTACTAAACTAAAATTGCTGGTTGTGCGGGTCATCGATCCCTATACCTCTCACTTGTAAAGCGAGCGCTCTACCATTTGACCGACACCCCAAATTATCACATCCTATAATGGCTCATTTATGTTTTACATTAAAACGTACAAGATGAAAAAACGTCAAATTAAACAAATAGCGATTGTTCTTAATAATGGTTAGTGTTTAGATGATATCTAACCGCCCGGTTAGCTCAGATAGTATCGTGTGAGTAATCCTAAAGTAATGGGTTCAAATCCCTTTTCGGACGATGAATGTCAATCAAAGATGTCTACCAGTCAGTGTATACCTTACCAAAAGCTATTTTATCTTACCACAAATCACCAGCACTAAACCCATAAATTCGAGAACACGTTCCTCGCACTACTATACCCTTATGTGTGTCCAAAAAAAGAGTAAATTTAATTTCCTCGATCAAATAAGACTTCCCAGTTAAAATCTGTCACCACGTCATGAAAAAGCGCGTCTGTGGCGTAATTGGCTGGCGGGCTCGGCTGTTAACCGAAAGGATGGTGGTTCGATCTCACACATGGGCGGTTCATTTTGTTTAATTTGTGACCAATAATAAAAACGAGTCATACAAAAATACAAATCTATGAAAACGTGTGTGCTATACTTTCTGTTTTCTTACTAGTCGTTCGAATTGTTAAACCCTTCCACTGTTATCCCCTCACAAGTGTCTTCATTGAAGATTATATGTCATACTAACACCATGCAATTCGTGGGAGAATGAATGTTTTAAAAATAAAATGGGGCACAGTAAGAAATTGATCTTTTTTTCACAAAATTGACGTTCAGTAAGATAAAGATACGCATAGCTATTGATGCAAGAATTTTTTGACATCATTTATGATTCTAAAATCAGTTAATTTTGAATAAGAGTAAAGAAATAGTTGTTTCCTGTGCGTTGATGATAAGATAATCGAAAAGAGTTGATTATTAGTTTTTAACACGTTCTCGCTGATAAGGTCACCTTTATGAAGTTCTGCCAAAGGATCGGATGAAGCAATGTCGCCCTCTTGTGCACGAGCTATATTTAAATTTTGTGTTAAGGTTATTCAATGTAAGCATCGATGGTTCAATGGTAGAATGCTCGCCTGCCACGCGGGCGATCCGGGTGTGATTGCCGGTTGATTCATTTTTGAATCATTCGGCATAATTGACGCACGTACATTCCAAATTGTACATTATTGTATAATTTGTAATAATATATATTGCAATGTTAGTCCAACACACTTTGAACAGGGAAGCAAACAGCGCTGCTCTCTTGCGATGCTCTTGTACGTCATCTACATCGAGACGCTACTTTTAAAGTACAAGTAAGAACTTGCGGGCGTGAAAATCACCGACCACCCATTGAAAACGGGGGCCATGTAGATGACCAGTTCTGGTTTGCTAAAAATTATGATGACGATTTATAGAGCATTGTCGAATCTTTAGAAATTTGCACCAACGCATTGACGTAATTGTCAAAAGAACAGATTATTGGACCTCGAGTCCTGGAAAGACAGAAATCATTTTCCATTACTTCCATAACTTCCTCCCTTAACATAAAGTTCCTGGGTATTGTCATTTGTCCCACAATTCAAGAGACAATAGCACTGAACATGAAACTATTGCAAACCAAGGTGAGGGGGCCCCTGTGGGAACCTTCAAATCGTAAATTGACAGTTCTGTAAAGAGTTCATTTTTCACTTGTTTATTGTTCCCAAAGTTATACCCCAAGAAGGTAACACATTTTGCAATATCAGGAATCCAAACTCTCATAACAGATCCAGTTGGGTGAGAACCAGTTATCCTAACCACTACACCAGATAGGACCTTGAATTATACTTGTATGAGGAATGGAATAAGGTTACATTAGTTTTATTTTCGTGGTGTAGTGGTTATGACGTCTGATTTACAGGCAGTAGATCTCCTGTTCGAGGCCGAGCGGAACATACTGCCTGCATACCTTTATTTTTAATCAATGCCAATTTGTTGGCTAAACCTTCCAAAGTAAAATTGTAATGACGGGTTTAAAAAAGATTAAATAACTTGATCAAAGTAAATAGCTACGCGAAAAATATGTGATACTAAAGTAAAATATGCCTCGATGGTCTAGGGGTATGATTTTCGCTGGGGAATGTAGCTCCGTATTCAATGGTGTGAGCCGACTTTTTCTTCAAATTTACGCCCGTTGCATTCGAGGAGTACGTACTTTAGGCTACCCAGATACGATGACTCAACCGAGTCAACCCCTGTGGGCGATTCCGACTCAATCGATTCTCAATTCGTGGGCGAGTTTACCTATCAGTGGAACGGTCCCGAGTTAACCGCTTGAAACGCCCAAATAAGAAGAAAGATAATTAGTCACTTTAAGGCACTTTTATTAAAGATCCTCAAGATCTTAATTGGAAAAGCATGTCAATTCCAAACCAATTAGTTAGGCTAATTGATGCCTCAAAGGTTTCTGGAAATTTTTCCTTCGTGTCACTTGCTACAATTTTAATTATTTTGAAAACCTTTTTAAAACAATCGCTTGGCTTGGTATAACTTTTACTCGCCATTTCGTAGTTTTTTGTAGTTGCCGTGCTGAAAACTAAGCGAAAAGCACACAACTTTGGAAAACGAAAATATATTTATATCATCTAACTCTAGACCGACCCCCTTCAATTAGTTATGGATTTATTGAGTCTTGACTCGGCGACTCGGTGGTACGAGTAGACTAGGTGACTTGACTTGGGGCAAGTCGTAGGAATGAGTCTAGTCGACTCGGTTCAAGTCATAACCGCAGCCCGTCCGGGCTAGCATCAAAACGTGACCAATAAGCTAAACTATATCCAGCATGACTGACGTGCTATTCTTGATAATAATCCTACTCTATATCACAACAAGTCTCCTACCCTATATCACATTAGGTACCTCAGGTAGCTCAGTTGGTAGAGCGGTGGACTGTAGATGGTGATGGTTGTAATCCATAGGTCACTGGTTCAACTCCGGTTCTGAGGATATAAACTTATGCTCTTTCTTATTAATACTGCAAGAATACTTGTGAATATAACTTATTTTAATATATTCGCAATTCGTTCCAAGCGGTTTCTCCAAATTAACTTGCTGCATGCCTTTTGCATGTTATTTAGCTTATCTTTGGCAGAGGGAAGACCTTTGCCTGGTGGATGAATTGAGGCAAAATGAACTTGTTAAAGAATTATACCTTTTGCAGAACTGTCAGTCTCCGATTTGAAGCTTTCCACAAACTTCTCCTCACCTTGGTTTGCAATTGGCTCAAGTTCATTGCTATTGTCTTTAACTGTCTATTCTCTTTAACTGTGGGACAAAAGACAATACCCAGGACCTTTATGTTTGGAGAGGAAGTTAACCATTCAAAAGGCCATTGCTTCCTTTCTTTCCAGATCCCAAGGCCTAGTAACCTGGTCTGTTGACCATTAATCAGAGCGTTGGTGCAATCGTCGAAAGATTCGACAAAGCCCCACATATGCCTGTTGTCCTCGTCACATTTAACAAACAAGAACTGGTCATCTACATGGCCCCCACAGCCAGTGGATGGCCGGCGATTTTCACACCCATTAGTTCCTTTTTGAATCGGAGAAGTAAAGGCTCGATGTAGATGATGTACAAAAGCATCGCCAGAGGGCAGCCTTGTTTGATTCCCATTCGAAAACTATTGGCTTGCCAAACGTACTATTAAGTATGACTCGGGCCTCCGAAGTTTCGAACAGCAGCACCCATCTGCTGGTGGGAAACCGAAAGATGATCAAGAATATATATCGCCCAACGTGGGGCTCGAACCCACGACCCTGAGATTAAGAGTCTCATGCTCTACCGACTGAGCTAGCCAGGCAACAGTACAGAACCTATCGCGTAAGATAAACACTCTGACTGTCTGATTTCATGCGGAATTTTGCGATTCTTAAAAGTACCCTGAGGTGAGTCCAACTCGGCTCCAATCAAATGTTTTGGATCTGCTCCAAAATTTAAAGAGATTCTTGAATTGGTATTTAAAATAATAATATTTCAACAAATAAGCCATTTTTTTCGTTATAGCCGAAATATAATCAATCGGCCAAATTACCCCGGTCTTCCCTATGTATCGTGTTGTATTCATACTGCTGTATTTACGGAATCTAGAAGCAATGAAAAAACTTCAGACTCTGCCAGAAAACATGACATCGAGTTTGATACTCTAACTTTATTTAACATTTCCTTGTTGTATTGAGTGCTTTGTATCGCTTGTGAAATAAACTGACCTATAAAAAAGCTCCTACTATCGGTTCTAAAATGTAATTAATTTCAAAACCAAGGAACCATCACACCAACTACCAGGAATATCACAGAAAATTTTCGGTTTTGATCAACAATGCTAAAATTTGGCGATTTCTGGTGCAATTCCATCGATTTTCCTTCGCATCCAATTATCTTGTTCAGCAGGAATAATAAAATTTGGTAAAATGGATTTTAAAACCGGGGTCATCTAGCAGGCTGACATTGAACTTCCAATAGGCTAACTTTTTTCTCTGGGTTTTGTTTTAGCGGTTTTAAGATCGATGTCGATAAAAACAGCAATGTCGAGCTTGTGTTGCTTGATATAACTTAAAAGAAAATCTTGTTTAAACTTGGAGGCAAAACCACGAGTATTAATAGTTGCGATCTTCATTGAAATTTTAAATTTGGTCAGGACACTGTAGGCATTGATTTCTGGGTTACTGTTTCGTTTGGGGGGCTGTTCTTTTGGGTTTCCAAGTCTTCGCTTCATGTTGTTGTTGATTCTGCTGCTGCTGTTGCTGCTGATGTGGTTGCGAAGGCTGTTGCGCTGGATGCTGTACTTCTCGCTGTTCTTGCTGTCGCTGGTCTTGCTGTTGCTGCTGTTGCTGCCTGTCCTGGACTGCCGCTGGGTTCCCCCATCTACGTTTTCGATTGGATGGGCAGTTGTTGGCGAGATGCTCCGGCGATGCACAAATCATGCATGTCAGAGGCTGCCCAGGGTATAACACGCGGAACTTGATTCCATCGACAGTAAGGAACGATGTAATGTTCTTGTTTGGCGCAAGGACCATTGTTGCATTAACCCGCTCGGAAACCACCTTGTAGACCCCGTTGACTCGAAGCCTGGAAATCCCCTCGACTTTGCCGAACGGCTCCAGCTCCCTGCGGAGAACTTCGAGGTCCATTTCCTGTGGAACCCACTTGACCTTTACGCTTGTTCTTCTGGGAGCTGCTAGTCTCCCATGGACAAGCAGTGGATAGGTGTACCCGTCCCCCGTTTCAAACTTTTCAATTATTTCTTTTCTGTGCTCGTTTTGGTCGATTGAGGCGATTGCATTGTCCGGGATCTTGAGCTTGCGTAGGAAATCATGACTACCCGAGTACCAACCCCCAGGGACGCCTTCTGGAATTTCGGAGAAGTCGAAGAACGCGGTGATTTTCCGGATGGTTGGATTTGAACTCGAGATGAATTTGCGAGATATGAGGATTATACAGATGAGCTAATGGGATAATATATTATAA
>Ga0208500_1000465_pt1 | contig 10603 bp, 4 predicted proteins | sample CryBogCBE17Sep08_FD_184568 | JGI IMG/M metagenome (GOLD analysis project Ga0208500, IMG submission 184568) | Freshwater microbial communities from Crystal Bog, Wisconsin, USA - CBE17Sep08 (SPAdes) | ecosystem: Environmental > Aquatic > Freshwater > Lake | place: Crystal Bog, Wisconsin, USA...
TAAAAACCATATCCACCAGGATCTGCAGTAAATGTGCCAGTATTAATTTGAAGAATACCAGTTGGAAAAGATGATCCAGTTGGTCCAGTTGCACCAGTTTGTCCTGTAGGTCCAGTTGCACCAGTAGGTCCTGATCCAGTAGGTCCAGTTGCACCAGTTGCACCAGTTGATCCATTAGATCCATTCAATCCAGTTGCACCAGTAGGTCCAGTTGCACCAGTAGGTCCTGATCCAGTAGGTCCAGTTGCACCAGTTGATCCATTAGATCCATTCAATCCAGTTGCACCAGTAGGTCCAGTTGCACCAGTTGGTCCAGTTGCACCAGTTGGTCCAGTTGGTCCAGTTGGTCCAGTTGCACCAGTAGGTCCAGTTGCACCAGTTGATCCATTAGATCCATTCAATCCAGTAGGTCCAGTAGGTCCAGTTGGTCCAGTAGGTCCAGTTGGTCCAGTAGATCCTCCACTTCCTCCTGACCCATTTTGATTTGTGGCGATCCAAAGAAACACTCCAGTTTCGTATGTAGAAATCTGGAATTGTGAGCTACTAATTTTAACAGCCCATACTGCACTTCCCTCATATGCAGTCGAATTTACAGATACAGAATAATTTAAGTTGGGAAATGCAGGACTGGGAAGTGTTACTATAGCGCCAGTCTTATCTGTTATCATAACTGTTCCAGAATACGTAGACATTTATACTATACAAAGAAAATACCCCAAATATTGTATTCGTTTGAATACTTGTTTGAGATTTATTTAACGAACATATGCGTGCATTCCCTTCTTGTGGTGCGCAGCATGACCCATGTGCTTCTTGTGCTTACCCTCGCCAACCATTCGCTCAAGAGACTGCACTGGCTCAGAGATAGGCGCACCAAGAATATCCTGCTCGGTGATCACACCACGGAGGATACGAGATGAGCCACGGATGGTCTCAAAGAATCCACTGTTAGCCGTCACCGTGTAGATAGAGCAACCAGAACCATACTCGCCAGAACCAGTAGCCGCACTATACGCAAGACCAGTCATGTTATCAAGCGTCAGGTTGAACTGAAGCGTGAACTGACCAATCAAACCAGGAGCTTGACCAGTTGAGAGCTGGAAGTCACGACCAGGACGGAGAACCAGAGGACCACCGACCAGTGCAACCTTTGATCCAGCAGCCCACGCCTGACCACTCCACTCATCCCAGTCCATCTCAAGACCGTTGTTCACAGACATCTTGTAGAGTTCATACTGAGAGTGGTTGGAAAGGAGACCACTGAAGTTGTCAAACGACAGGGAGATGTTAGAAATAGGAAGACTCCAATCAGACTGTGTGCAATCAAGAGACCCAGAGAAGTTGTAAGTCTGGGGCTTGATATAGATAACAAGCAGATCAGGAATTACAGGGAGCGTAATAGTCTGAGACTGAACATTCTGCGTGCCAGTCGCAATCGACTGAACAGGAGAAATGTAGCGAGGAAACTCCATCCAGGGAACAATGCTCTTTGCGGGGAGGGGAGCATCAAGAGAAGCAGTTAGGAACTGAACCTGAACCTGCGCCTGGGAAAAGGGAGTGCCACCAGTGCCAGAGCTATCCCAAGAGACTGAAGGAACACCACTGCACAAAGCAGCCGCAATACGAAGCGATCGGCCAGGCTGGTTAAAGTTCATCGTGAACTGCATGTTCTGGATACCAAAGAGACCCGTGGAAAGCTCATCTTCATCCGCAAAGATGAAGGGAGGAAGCACAAGCTTCTCTGCGGTCTTAAACTGAACACCAAAGGTATAAGGACCAGCAGAAGAGCTACCGCTATTCACAGGAAGACCAGCAGCATTAATACTGCAGTTTCCACCAGACACAACATAGAAAGACAGATCACCCCACGCGCCACAAGGGACTTCATCATTCGCATACGCTGAACCATAGTCTCCAACAGGAGAGTTCTTGTAGGTTGCAGTGGACACTACATCATAATATCGGTCAAGCATCGTTGGGCAAGTGCGTTGCTTACGAGTCTTAGCGAGGTCGGCTAGACGAAGAACCTGAGGGAGAACATCACTCATGTTAATGGAGAGGGACTGATCGTTAATCGTAGCTTGGAGAGTGCTGACGGACTGCGTCATGGGAAAGGGAGCGAGAGAGAAGTTCACGCCAGGAGTCACGACCGCGGCATTAGTGGCAATAGCAGAAGCGAGCGTAAGAGTCACCGTGACTCGCGCAGTGTTCACCCAGTCAACCGCGCGATCTACAAATACGTTCTCGGAGGGAACTTGCACCTGAAAAGTCTGTTGAGAAGCAGAGTTCGCAATAGCAGAGAACGTCTGGTTGGTGATGGACGCCGCGCCCTTCTCAACAGCATACTTGGGCTTCTCCTGGAGAATACGAGGATCAAGAACAGAAACCTTGGAAATGTCAGCCATTTTTAATTATTAGCAGAGACAATTTTTATTCATGGATTCGCTTGAACATGAGTCGAACATTTGCGCTTCCACCATTGTATAGGGTGAGTGGAGTTAGAGAATTCGTGAGACGATTTCTCCATAAAACTTGGACATCCAAGTTCTTGAGATCTTCCTTTGAGAGACCAAGCGACGACAGAGTCTCAACTTGAGGTCTATACTGAAGAAGTCCCTTCCAAGAAGTCTGCGGCAATACATCGATGGGAGTCTCAAGAAGAACCTTCTGGAAAGATCCGGTTGTTGCATTTCCACCTAAGTTACCAGTGCCGATCGTAATTGGTGTTCCAGAATACTCTTCTCGGACTGTGATGAACGATGTGGCGATGACTATTGATGCGACTGGCGACCAAAGAGTGCTGGTGGACTCAAAGTCTTGGGCGAGGACAACATACTGTGTGCCACTAACCGATGACGGGAATAGAGACTGAAGTGTCTGAACAGAATAATTACCAGCAGATATATCCACTTGCACCACATTTTCAGGGTAATATAGTTGCTCAACAGTTAGCACATTCTCAACATCATCTATAGTCAACGTATCATTAGCTGAAAAGATTGACTGTGTTGCGGTAAGGTTAGTCGTGAATGAAGTATCAGATGGTGGCTGAACCGTAGATGATGACTTGAGCGCTGCTGGAATAATACTCCAATAGTCAGATGTGCTTACTGAACTGGATGGAACCAGCACAAGCACAGTATTACCTATCGTAGTAAGATTTGCAGTTACGCTATTTGTATTATCCGTGAATGTTCCAGTTGTCCATTGTCCAGAAACATCGGTCACTATAACTTCAGAACCATTGTCTGATACCACAACTGCACTTGCTGATCCTTGTGAAAGCTGGTCATTAGGAGCAAAGTTGTAAGTTCCAGACAATACTGCAGTATACCCAAGATCACTTACAATAGAATTACCAACCCTGAATGTTCCACCAGATACACCACTCAATACAATCTGAGTTCCGTTATCAGAGTCTACCTGTGCAGTCGCTGCATTTTGAGTATCTGTAATAGTTTGTCGTTGAGAACTCAGATAGGTTGCAGTTGTAAATGTTCCTAGATCAATCAATATTTCATTAGCTGTGAATGTTCCTGATAGTTGCTGAACAATCAAGTATCCATTCGACAATCTAACATTTTGAACCGTCGCACTACCCATAGTTCCATTGTCAACCGTGTCACCAACATTAAATGTTCCAATTATAGATTTCACGGTAAGATCCGTATATCCACCAGCATAATTGGTAGTATCAGTTGCTTGTTGAACGGTTGCGTATGTCCATGGATTTGTTCCATTTGTGACATCATACAATAAATCTTGAGTCGAAAATCCAGATCCTACTACATTAGTAACCGTCAGAGTTGTTTGTTGTGGAGGAGTGCAAGTTTGGACGAATGCAGAGGATGAAGAGGTTATGACATTCTCTATCAGTCCAGTGACACCAGTTCCAGTGATCTGATTAGTAATCGCAAGTGTCGCTTGACTTGAAGATGTAGCATTCGTTGCCAACATACCATTCGTGTAGAAGTTAATGGCACTCACGTAGTTTTGGTCATTTAGACTATAATATCCAGACGAACTTCTTGACGGAGGACCATCATTAGCATATGTAACTACACAGTGACATGTTTTAAAAATAGTTTGAGTATATATTCCAGCAGAAATACCAGGATTTGTTGTCTTAAATCCGCTATCATTAACTCGTTCAGCCCTAAATGATGTGAATGCAACATCCATCGTTACTTGATTACCAGCTGTGCTAACAGTCAGAACTTTTCCAGTAGCAGTTCCAACATTAGTGGTAGAAGTATATCCTAAGTCAGACGGAACACCAGTTCCAACATATGTGATTGCATAGAATGAAATAGTATCTCCAATTGCAAACACAATAGGAGTTGCATTATTCATTGTCACAGTTACATTCGCACCTGATGGAACTATATTATGGTTTGCAACTAGAGTAGTAGTAGCCGTTACATATGGAGCTGTTCCATCATTTACATCCTGGTATGGAAGTATTCCGATCGCATCACCTACAGAATATGTGAATGCAGCGGATGTGGATGTCATCTGAACATCTGCGTATGATCCACTCTGAGAATAAGGGCAATAGGTAAGATTTGAGATAATACTTCCATTTCCACTTGGATTGGTCAAATTGGTAAGTCCTTCACCGTTCACAAGTGATCCATTGTAGACCAAAACAGACAAATACGATGTGCTATTAGCAGAACCCTGAATAACTTTACCATACTTCTTTGATGTCAAACCTTGCACTATGTCTCCAACAGTAAATTGTCCAGAAGTAGATGCGAATGTAAAGATTTGAGGCTGAGCAGACCAATTACATACTGCAGTTTCTCCAGTATTCCAATTCTTAACTTCCTGCCCTGCTGAAAACATCTCAGAAATGTATACCGTATTCTTCGTAAGATCCGCAGTATCGAAAACATAATTATTAACAGGATCGCCACCACTATCTGAATAATAGCTCAAGCAATCTGTAGAAAGATTGAGAACTGATGCTTGATTCGTGATCGTTTCACCTGATGTGAATGATCCACCACTGATAATATCTATCTCTATCTGAGTAGGTATTGCGGGAAATGCAGGAAGCACATTCACGATTTGAGCAGATTGACCAGAAGTATTACCAGAAATTAGTTGTCCGACTCCAAATACACCATTTTGTGTTTGTATAGGAATGGTCAAATATGTTCCAGGTGTAGAATCCGTGAGTGTTTCACCCTGTTGAAATGCAGCAGATCCATTAGCCGGTTCGACAGTCAGAAGCTGAACTGTAGGATCCGTTGATCCATAAGGATAAGGACCATTGTTTGCACTAATAACTCCAACTGCTCCAGAACTACTACCAGTTACCTGATTTCCAATATAGAATATACTATTTGCTGCGATCTGAGACACTTGAAGAACAATCGGATTTGTAGTTCCAGCAGTTCCTACATCAACAACAAAACTACCAGTAGGGTAGAGAGGGGGTTGAGATGCTCCACCATTCGTATTCTTAAGCACAATCTTACCAGTATCCAGATAAGACACGCCATTGCATACTGCGGTTGACTGGTTAGTATACGTGGTTGTAGGAAGACCGAATCCTGCAGTATCGACCATCAAATCACCAACATTAAACGATCCGCAAATATTGTTCACAATAAGAACTCCAGAATCAGTATACGCAACTGCACCAATATCTGCAGCTGTTCCAGATTCTGACCCTAGAATACGTGCTCCAGGCGGCGGAATAGGAACATTCGCTGTAGCATAAAATACACCACCGATTTCCTGACCTATTACGCATGTCACTGTTCCAATGTTTCCTTCAGTCTGATTAATAACATTCTGCTTATCCAACACAACTTGAGCGAATGCTATACCTTCAGGACCATCGGGATACAACAGAAACTCACCAGGAGTAAAGGATGAAGGAGCGGATGATGCTGCTTGCTGATTAATATAGGACACGTAACCATATCCATTGTTATCTCCTTGAATCGCTACGATCGTAGCAACTGCTCCAGTAACATTGTCCACTATAGATTCACCAACTCCAAACTTACCACTCTGATTCGTGAAGTTCATAGTTCCATAGCCAGTATTGTCACCAATAATCTCCTTAATAGTTCCAGAAGTTATCAAAGGATTACCAGCCGATCCAGCATTAACAAGGGATGCATAACAGTCAAGAGTTGTTCCAATCACAAGAGGATTCTTGAGAGCTGAATAGTTTAGTGTCATGTATCCATTGTCTCCTTCAATCTTAGTAATTGTCGCAGTTGAGTTATTCGCGTTATTAACTATTTGATCACCAGTATTAAATGGTCCAGAATAGTAATAATTTCCACCAGTATAAACTATTGATTCCAACTCCAAAATCCCTGTGCGAATTACTGAAGTAGGTGAATTAGGACCAGTAATACTTTCAATAACCGCAGTTGCAGTATTTGTCGTAGTATCAGTCAGAGTTTGTCCAACAGCAAATGCTTGCGTCTGATCCTTAATAGTAATCGTATTTGTAGTTCCACTGTTTGCACCCTCTGCACTAATGATCTTTCCTTGCGCACTTGACGTTTGGCCGATTATCACATTGTCCTTTAGGAATAGACCGTCTTGTGCTTGAAAAGATACAAGAGGATTGAACTGTCCAGGTTCACTAGACGGATTAGAATACGTGAACTGATCATTCGCACTTGTTGCTCCAGTATACGTGAATGTTTCCTGAACTGAAGAAACAGTTGCATCAAACGATTGGCTTTCACTGCTGACCGATACTGCTTTTCCAGTAGACAAAACAATCTGTGTAGCTTCTTGATTAATTTGTAGATCAAGAAGAACACCGACAGTAGGCGTAGCTTGTGTTGTTGAGATAACAGGAGGAATAGAAAATACCCAGGTTGTTTCAGCAGAAGGAGCAGAGGGCAGTGTTAGGATAAGAGTTCCAGCAGTATAGGACACAATAGTTCCAGTTAGTGAAGTTGATGCAGAAATCGCACTCAAAAGCATTCCTACTTTTAGAAACCCGGCAACTGGTGATCCAACAATTTTCCACGAATAATTACTACCTCCAGAAGATGTTGGTGCAGCATCAGAAGTCAGAGAATACCCAAACGTCCAATCCGATCCAGCAATAGATACTGGTGACCCCGTCCAAGTAACCGTAAGAGTATTTCCAGAAAACGTAGCTATTGTCGCTGAATCAACATTCACTACAGTATTCTGTTCTACAGTTTCCAAACCAGTAGGAGATGTAATGAACGCACCTTCAACTCCAGGACGAGGATACTTGACATTGTCTGAGTAATACGTTGTATCGAAATTAGTGAAGATAGAATCAAAGTTTGTGTTATATCCAACGAAGGAATACTCGCCAAACAAGTATCCAGATGCTGAGGACGCACCAAACACATCTAGTGCAGAAGGAGGATTGGCAGGGCTGAATGGACCACTTGAAACAGGAAAGCCAAAAGGTGTAACACACGTATTAGAATCTTGCCACAACGAAAAAAGGTTTGTCTTAGAATCATACGTATAAAAAGGACACTTAGTTCCAAGAACAATTCCAGGAGTAACAGATTGTCCATCCGAAACAGTTGTAATTGCTGCAGTCGCAGTAGTATCTGTGAATACCAAGTTCCCTGCATTGAAGCTACCAGTTATATTATACAACACAAGAGTATCTCCGCTAAAACTTACCACAGTAGCAGTTCCAAGAATAGTTAATGGAGCAGCTTTAGTTGCAGTTTTAACTGAATCTCCCTTTACAAATTTTCCATTCAAAGAATTGATAACCAGCGTTATTCCTGGAAAACTTCCTTTCAAAGCAGCATTCGTAACATCGTTCCAAGCCAGAGCCAAAGCATTATTAACCAACTTGACCCAGTGAGAATACGTGAAACAGTAGTAGTAATCAATCTCTGGCTGAGGATATTGGTATACTCCAACAGGATCGGGTTGCGTAGTCCAAACTGCTTGGTTCTCAGGAATCCACTGAATTGACCTCTGAGATGAATACGCAAAAATAGGATTCTCTTTAGTTCCACCATATTGAACTGTAAATGTAATGTCATACACAGTGTTGTTAGGATTAGTGTTAGTTGATCCATCAGAGTTGAACTCACGAATCTGAGGAATGAAAAGAGGAAGATTCTTTCCAGCTCCATTCAGAGTAAAGTTCTCAACTGAAACTGCATACTTCGACTTATCCAACAGAAGGGGCATCGTGCGTGTATCCTGAAACACGATCGCAGGATCATTCTTAGTAGACGTGGTCTCCGTAGAGTTATTAATGATCTGCGCATTATAGAAGAGAAAGTCAGGATCGTTTCCACGGTTATCTCTGACCTCTTCAAAGTTAACTTTATTAGGTGATCTATCCGGACGAAACACTCCCCCTCGCTTGAATGCTGACATGTTTGGGTTATATTAAAAAGCAAGATTATTTCCCTATGAGGTTTGCCGTGAAGTTAGTGACGAAATCATCAGGATTCTGTTTAGAATCAATCACCATTTGCGTATACTTTGGCAAACTAAGATGCTTGAAGTAGAGTCTGGTAACGCAATGTCTTCCACAGGTTGTAATATCAGGATTCTCAGATTGAAAGGGAAACTTATTATATATAACCTTGTATCCAGATTCTTTCAGTAGTTTGGTCAAATAATGCGTATCCTCTCCAAACTCGGCTTGTTTCTTCTTAGAAATCCATTCTGATTCCTGATCGGGAAGCATAGAATACGGATCATGAAACTCAATTGTCTTTCCACGCTTTAGCAAACAAATCCAATGACCGGTATACTTATCAGTTGTCAGATATAAAATTAGAAGTCTACCCTTTTCATCAAGGGCATCATCAATTTTTTTATACTTCAAAAGGTCTGGATACGAAATGATCTTTAAACTTGGGATCATTTTGTGAATATCAAAGTTTGACAACGAGTATGCACGTGCTGCTTTATTAGCAGGATCGAGAGCATGTTTCTGTTGTATAGCACGTTCTAACGACACACATTTTCGTGATACAGCAAATCCTCCCTCAGTATACACCCGAAACCCATTCTTAAAGTTCACAATTATCGGGGGCATTTACTCTACATTGGTATAATACTTTCACGACATCGTGGTTTGAATCGGATACAGAAGAAATTATTAACATACTCAGTATACATAATGTATTCCTTGCGGGATCGCATATTGTTATATACAAATATATTTTACGGTTAGCAACATTTTTCTTTGTCCCAAAATTGGCAGATTTGTCGTATTAGAACAAATGTGCCAATTTTGGGACAAAGAAAAACTACGGTATATCGTTTAGTTAATTTCCAAAGAATAGAGTAAGTAATGCAATTCCTAAAGGGTGACTGTTTAGAAGTTATGAAGACTCTACCGAATAAAAGTATAGACTGTTTTGTTTGTGATTTACCCTATGGTTGTTTAACTGGTGGTGCAGGTAAAGAAAAAGCAAAGCGAAATGCTAATGGTGATGGAGGAATTATGGGATGTGAGTGGGATGTAAAGATAAATCTGGATTTGTTCTGGATTCAAATTAAAAGGTTAGCAAAGAATGATCATACACCAGTGCTTATGTTTTGCACTACCAAGTTCGGAGCTGAATTGATTGCTTCTAATCCAGATTGGTTTCGGTATGATTTGGTATGGAATAAAGAAAGAGGTATTGGATTCTTAAGAGCAAATAAACAACCTATGAGTTCACATGAGATGATTTATGTGTTTAGCAAAAAAGGTGCATTCTATAAGAGAGTTGATATTGAAGGTGACTTTCCTAAATCTTTAGTAAGTAAAAAACATCTTGAGAGACGCACACTACATGCTGGTGTTATGCCTAAAATACTCACAGATAATACTGGAAAGCGTTGCCCTTTGTCAGTGATTAGCATACCAAATACATACAACAAAAGAACTGGGTTTCATCATCCAACACAAAAACCAGCCGAACTTTACGAATGGCTTTTATCCAGGTATTGTCCAGAAGGTGGAACAATTCTTGACCCAACTGCTGGTTCATTTGCTTCGTGTTTTGTTGCTCAAAAACTTGGATTGAACGCTATAGGTATTGAAATGAATGATGCATTTTATGAAAAAGCAATCTTGGCTCATAATAAATACGATGGCATACAAGCTTCGGAAAGCCCCTAAGCGCGACTTATATTGGATCGTAGCAATCGATGGAACGCATAAATCCAGAGATCCATTGCCATTGGAACATGCTAAAGCACAAATGAGGGCATTGTATGCTGCAGAACGTCGTAAGCTTGGAGGTGTGCGTAAATCAATTGTAAAAAATGGTGTTTATACTTTTAATCCTATGCTTGATGCTAGAGAAGAAGAAGACATACCTGCACAACGTCATGCTCTTCAACTTCAAAGAGTGAATGATGCTCTTGAAATAGAAAGAGCTGCTTTGGCACGTGAATTGGCTGCTGATCAGGAAGCTGCTCGTATTCGTGGTGAAGAGTCTGCTGCTCAATATCGACGTGCTCAACAGCAACGTGCTGCACCTGCATCTGCACCTGCAAGTTCAAGACGCAGACAAGTGCCGATCGTATATCCAAGCACTCGTGATTGTCTAACTACTACTGGAGAATGTATTGGTGTAATGTCTGCTCTAGCTGGTCGTGGATC
>Ga0208500_1000467_pt1 | contig 10569 bp, 15 predicted proteins | sample CryBogCBE17Sep08_FD_184568 | JGI IMG/M metagenome (GOLD analysis project Ga0208500, IMG submission 184568) | Freshwater microbial communities from Crystal Bog, Wisconsin, USA - CBE17Sep08 (SPAdes) | ecosystem: Environmental > Aquatic > Freshwater > Lake | place: Crystal Bog, Wisconsin, USA...
TCTGTTTACTAGCGGTAAAGTATGGGCACCCGATAGGCGGTGGGCTAGGGACGTGATAGAAGAAGTAGCGTCATTCCCAGTTGGCGAGCACGATGACTTTGTGGATACGACAACCCAGGCCTTGATGCGCTATCGCAGAGGCGGATTTATTAGTTTGGACTCGGATGAAAAAGATGACATGATGTACAAGTACAGACGAAAGGCTGCGTACTACTGATGTTTAAAAACCTGTACTGGCGGTTTGAAAAAGCCATAAGCCCCGAGTTTTGTAACCTGGTCTTGAAAGAAACAGACTGGGATACGGCTGTTACTGCTGGCGTTGGCGCAGGTATGGACCCCACTAAACCCTCATCAGTTAAAGATACGATGCGCAAAACTGATATAGTGTGGGTACCACTGGAGACTCCAATCGCTTGCGTAGCCCAAACCTATATAAATTATGCTAATGGCTTAGCCGCATGGAACTTTTCAGTGGCCTTTATTGAGCAGATGCAAATTGGTAAGTATGGGCAAGATGGTCACTATGATTGGCACTATGATGTGTTTCACCCAGACCAAAACAACTTGCAGCGCAAGCTAAGTATTAGTATTTTATTAAACGACCCTTTAGAATATGAGGGCGGTGAATTACAATTAGAGGGTGTAGAAGACGCTAACTTACTAAAAAGTCAAGGCGATATAGTTGTTTTTCCGTCTTTTATTAAACATAGAGTCGCTCCAGTTGTTAGCGGCGTTAGATATTCAGCAGTCACTTGGGCCCTTGGCCCGGCTTTTAAATAGGAAATAGATATGCCAGTAGATAAGGGTTTATACCAAGCACCCAAGGGACTAGAAGCCCTAACTCAAGATCAAGAACCAGACATTGAAATTGAAGTCGAAGATCCAGAAGCAATGCACATCCACACAGATGGATTCGATCTTAACATTGAGAAAATGGATGAAGAAGACGGCAGCGAAGAGTTTAACCAAAACCTAGCTGAAGAAATGGATGGTGGCGCCCTTGAAAGTTTGGCTAGCGAACTATCTGGTGATATTGATAACGATATTAGTTCCCGCAAAGACTGGGAACAGATGTACAAAGACGGTATTACGTTGCTTGGTTTAAAGTTTGAAGAGCGCGTAGAACCATGGGACGGCGCTTGTGGCGTGTTCCACCCAATGATTACTGAGGCGGTTGTACGGTTTCAAGCTGAAGCCATTATGGAGACTTTCCCAGCTAAAGGCCCAGTAAGAACCCAGATTATCGGTAAAGAAACCCGCGAGAAAATGGAAGCGGCGCAGCGTGTTGAAGCTGACATGAACTACCAGCTCACAGAGAAGATGCCTGAGTTCCGTAATGAGCACGAGCGGATGTTGTGGAACTTGCCATCAGCCGGTTCTGCGTTTAAAAAGGTCTACTACGACCCAAGTATTGGCCGCCAGGTTTCTATTTTTATTCCTGCAGAAGATATTGTTTTGCCATATGGTGCTAGTGAGATTGCCTCATGCCACCGCGTAACACACCGGATGCGCAAGACCAAGCAGGACATTATTAAGTTACAGCGCGCTGGCTTTTACATGGACGTTGAACTCGGCGAACCACAAAAGTTTCGCACTGAGATTCAAGAAAAGAAAGATAAAGAAACAGGTTTTACAGCTACGTATGACGACCGCTTTGAGTTGTATGAAGCTCACGTTGACTTAGACTTGCCTGGCTTTGAAGATAAGGATGAAAATGGTGAAGAAACTGGTATCGCGCTTCCGTATGTGGTCACTATGGTACGGGGCACAAATCAAATTTTGGCGATTCGTCGCAATTGGAAAGAAGAAGATCCTCTCTGTCTTAAGAGACAGCATTTCGTTCATTATCAGTACATACCCGGCTATGGTGCTTATGGCTTTGGCTTGTTCCATCTTATTGGTGGTTTTGCTAAGTCAGCTACTTCCATCTTGCGCCAGCTTGTCGATGCCGGAACCTTATCGAATTTGCCGGGTGGTCTAAAAAGCCGTGGTTTAAGAATTAAGGGTGACGATACCCCAATCGCTCCAGGTGAGTTTAGGGACGTTGATGTTGGTAGCGGTACTATTCGTGACAACATTTTGCCACTACCTTACAAAGAGCCATCTGCTGTTTTAGCTGGCTTGATGGATAAGATTATTGAAGAAGGCCGTCGTTTTGCGGCAACTTCTGATATGCAGATTTCTGACATGTCCGCTAATGCGCCTGTTGGAACTACATTGGCAATCCTAGAAAGAACGCTAAAAGTCATGTCAGCTGTTCAGGCCCGCGTGCATTATGCATTGCGCCAAGAGTTAAAGCTCCTTGCTGGGATTATTCGTGACTACACAGACGAGGACTACAACTACGAGCCCGAGAGCGGCGACATGCAGGTTAAAAAAGAAGACTACAACCATGTAGATATTCTTCCTGTATCAGATCCAAATGCAGCCACTCTGTCTCAGCGGGTTGTTCAGTACCAAGCGGTTATCCAGTTAGCCCAGTCTGCACCTCAGATTTATAACTTGCCCGAACTACATCGTCAGATGCTTGATGTGTTGGGTATCAAAAACGCGGATAAGCTAGTTCCATTGGACGACGATCAAAAACCAAAAGACCCTGTAACAGAAAATATGGCAGCCCTCAAAGGCAAACCAATGAAAGCGTTTATGTTCCAGGACCATGAGGCTCATATCAAAGTCCACCAAATGGCTATGCAAGACCCTATCGTTCAACAGCTTATTGGACAAAATCCGCAAGCGCAGGCTATTATGGGCGCGATGCAAGCGCATATTGCTGAACACGTCGGTTACGCATACCGCCAGAAGATTGAAGATGCTATGGGGGCATCATTGCCATCACCAGAAGATAACCTACCACCAGACTTGGAAGTTCAGTTATCCCGTTTGGTTGCACAGGCAGCTCCTCAAGTATTGGCTCAATCCCAAGCGATGGCTTCTCAACAACAAGCCCAGCAAAATGCACAAGACCCAGTACTGCAAGCTGAACTTATGGACCAGAAGATTAAACAAGGTGAGTTGCAGCGCAAGATTGCTAAAGACCAAGCTGATGCCCAGTTCAAACAACAAGAATTGGCGCTTAAAGCCAAGGAACAACAGTCTCAAAAAGTTCAAGCTGGCATTAAATCGGCCACCGATTTTATTGAAAAACAGCAGCAACACCACGAAACTAAACGCCAAACAGCAACTAACGGAGCTATTCAATTAGCACAATTGGCGCAGCAAGCTCATGAGCACAGATTGGATACAGCTACCGACTTATTATCCCAGCAGCAAAAACCTAAAGGGGGCACTAAAGAGTGATCGACTTACTAACGGCCGATTTCATAGCCGCACTGCGTGACAAGTTGCGCACAGATATGAATAACTACACTGATGATTTGGCAAATGGTCAGTGCACAAGTTTTGAGCAGTACAAAGAGCTCTGCGGTGTGATTCGAGGCCTAGCATTTGCAGAGCGCCACTTACTTGACCTCGCTGACCTTATGAAAGAAGACAACGATGAGTGACACCATCGCACTACCCCCGCAAGGGCTTGTATTACCGGATGGCAGTTTGCATTCGCTAGAAGTAGCACCAGAATTATCAGAAATAGTAGAAGAGCCAACACCTGAAGAAGTTCAGGCGCAAATGGCTAGGCAGTTACCAGAACCACGCGGTTGGAGAATCTTATGCTCGTTAGTAACGGCTACGGATCAGTACGACAGCGGCCTTCTTAAGGCAGATGAAACAAAAAAGATTGAGGAATTAACTTCTCCAGTCCTATTTGTTTTAAAAATGGGCGATCTGGCATATAAAGACGAAGAGAAATTTCCATCAGGACCTTGGTGTAAAGAAGGCGATTTTGTTATTACGCGCCCCTATACAGGAACAAGAATTCTGATTTATGGAAAAGAATTTCGTGTTATTTACGACGACCAAGTAGAAGCAGTGGTCGAAGACCCCCGCGGAATTACCCGCGCTTAAAGGAGCAGATATGACTTATAAATTTCCCGATGAAAACGAAGATTTTGATAAAAAGCCTGACGTTGAACTAGATGTAACTGCTGAAGGCGATGTTGTTGAAGCGGATATCATTGTTGAAGATGATACCCCTGAACAAGACCGCAAGGCCCAGCCGCTAAACCGTGAAGTTGAAGATCCCACTGATGATGAGATCGAAGGCTACACAAAAGGCGTCCAATCCCGCATTAAAGAGTTAACCCATGCCCGTCATGACGAGCGCCGTGCAAAAGAAGCAGCGCAGCGCGAGCGCGAAGAGGCCATTCGGTTAGCCCAGCAGGCAATAGAAGAAAATAAAAAGCTGAAGCAGTATGTTCAGACTGGTGAGACTTCTTATCAAGAAATGATGCGCGAAAAAGCTGAAGCTGAATTGGCTATGGCTCGTGATAAGTTTAAAAAAGCGTCTGAAGAGTATGATTCAGAAGCTCTACTTGCTGCTCAAGAGGCGTTGACGGAAGCTAAGATGAAAATCGAAGCTGCAAAAAATTTCCGCCCAACCCCTTTACAAGTTAAAGAAAATGATGTACAAATACAACATACAGCTCCAGATGTACCTAGACCCGACGAAAAAACCTTGCGCTGGCAAGCCAAAAACCAGTGGTTCGGTTCTCCTGGGTACGAAGAGATGACGGCCTTTGCATTAGGCTTACATCAAAAATTGGTTGCCACGGGTTATGACCCGCGTAGTGAAGAATATTTCGAGAAAATTGACTCTCGCTTAAAGTCTGTGTTCCCTGATTTGCTTCAGGACGACGAACCAGCTAGCCGAAAAACCGGTGAACCTAGTAAAAAGCCGGCAACAGTCGTGGCTTCTGCTACCCGTTCAACGGGAGCAAAGAAAACTATCAAACTTACAGCAACCCAAGCAGCGCTCGCTGATAAGCTAGGTATTCCACGTGAATTGTATGCTAAGGAATTTTTAAAACAGGAGGCCCGTAATGGCTAATACTCGTAAAACACGCGATATCGAGACTCGCGAAAAAGACTCAACCCGTCCAATCTACCGCCCAGCGGCTACTCTACCTGATCCTACTCCAGAACCTGGATATAGTTTTAGATGGGTTGCTAAAGAGGTACTAGGACAGGCGAATCCAACCAACATGTCACAGAAATTCCGTGATGGCTGGGTTCCAGTTAAAGCTGTAGATCATCCCGAACTTATGATTGTGGGTGATCCAAATGGAAACGTTGAGATCGGTGGTTTGATCTTGTGCAAAATCTTAACTGAGCAACTCGAAGCACAAAAAGAGTACTACGAGAAGCAAGCACAAGACCAAATGAATTCGGTTGATAACCATTTCATGCGTAATAACGATGCACGTATGCCTTTATACAGTGAGCGTAAAAGTTCAGTAAGTAAGGGTGGCGGCTTCGGAAGCGGTACACGATAAATAATTTTTTAGGAGACCTTTATGTCTACAGTATCAAGTCCTTATGGACTAAAACCTGTTAGCCTAATTGGCGGTCAATCCTTTACTGGCGGCACAATCCGCGAGTATCTTTTGACCACAAATAACACCGCGCCAATTTACACTGGCGACTTGGTGCAATTAGGCGCATCTGCAGCTGGGCAACCAACTGTTGTAACTTCCACACCAACTACTAGCACTGCTGGTATCGCTGGTGTTTGCGTTGGCGTTCGTTACCAGTTATCTGGTCAGCAACTCGGCTATCCTTTGTATGCAGAATATCTGCCTGCAAATGCTGTAACTGCTGGTTACACCAACATTTTCATTCGCGTAGTAGAAGATCCAGATCAACTGTATCAAGTACAGTCTTTGGGTTCTGTTGGCTATGGTTCTATCGGTAAGACTGTTGCTTTGGCAAACTTTACTGGTGGTACAAGCTCTACAACTGGTAATAGCACTTCTGGTAACTCAGTTGTTGCATTGTCAGCTACTATTGCTAACACAAACGCGCTTGCTGTTAAGATCGTTGATTTGGTTAACTCCAGCTCCACTTTCGGTGGCAACTTCCCATCTAACCCCGGTGACGCATATACCGATTGCATCGTTAAGTTGAACTTTGGCGTGCATCAGTATTATCAGTCCGCTGGTACAACAGCTTAATAAAGGAGCTATAACATGGCTATTTCACGTTCACAGCTCTTAAAAGAGTTACTCCCAGGACTAAACGCGTTGTTCGGTTTAGAGTACAAACGCTATGGCGAAGAGCATAAAGAGATTTATGAGACCGAAGCCTCTGAGCGTTCATTCGAAGAAGAAACCAAACTGTCTGGCTTCTCGGCTGCTCCAGTCAAGAACGAAGGCGGCGCAATTTCTTATGACAATGCGCAAGAAGCTTTCACAGCTCGCTACTCACACGAAACCATTGCTTTGGGTTTCTCAATCACTGAAGAAGCGATTGAAGATAACTTGTATGACAGCTTGTCTGCTCGTTACACCAAAGCATTGGCTCGTGCTATGTCTTATACCAAGCAAGTTAAAGCAGCATCTGTATTGAACAACGGTTTTAGCTCAAGCTACCTCGGTGGCGACGGCGTTGCCCTGTTCTCTACAGCACACCCATTGGTTTCTGGTGGCACAAACAGCAATACTGCTGCTACCCCTGTAGACTTGAATGAGACTTCTTTGGAAGCCGCTACCATTCAAATCGCTGCATGGACCGATGAGCGTGGTCTGTTGATCGCTGCTAAACCACGTAAACTGGTAATCCCACCATCATTAATGTTCGTTGCAACTCGTTTGCTTGAGACTAACCTCCGTGTTGGCACCAACAACAACGATATCAACGCATTGAAGAATAATGGCACGATTCCAGAAGGTTACACAGTTAACCACTTCTTGACCGACGTAAACGCATGGTTCTTGTTAACCGACGTTCCAAACGGCTTGAAGCACTTCGAGCGTACACCTCTCCAGAATTCTATGGACGGTGACTTCGATACTGGTAACGTACGTTACAAATCCCGCGAGCGGTACTCGTTCGGTTGGTCCGATCCACTCGGAGCATGGGGATCAAGCGGTTCATTCTAATCTGAATGTACCCTAGTAAAAAACCCAGCTCACAAGGCTGGGTTTTTTCTTTCTTCATAATGGTGTATTCGGTGGCAGTTAGAGCACAGCACCACACATTTTTCTATCTCTTCCATAGCCCGTTTATACTGGCCGTCTTTGCTAAATTTGCTTACTATGGCATCTTTTTTAGTGGGGTCGGTATGATGAAAGTCTAATGCTGCTGGGTGCGAAAACCCACATTTTGCACATTTAAGTGTACGTTTAAATGTATCCCAATCTATGCGCTGTTGTTTCTTTTTTTCTGCGGTGCGTTTTTTTACTTCTTCTTGGTTTTTTAAATAGTGCTCACGGCTGTACTCCTTGTGCTTTTGCTTTTTTACGCTCTTGTCTTTGTATGGCATCTGCGTTTACCTTATATTTCCAGTAGATTGCATTGCGAAAAGACCAGGGCTGACCGGGCCGGTAGATTTTGAAACCCGCATTGATTAGCGAGTTGGCTGATGCTGGATTGTTTGTTGTATCGGTAATTAGCCAATTCCATCCTAGCTTTCGAGCTTGTTTAATTCGCGCCAGTATAAGACGTTTTTGTAGTCCGTGTCCAGTATATTCGTAAAGCACACCAGCTCTACATAAGTAACCTGTATCTGTCCATTTCTGTGAACGCGCAAGACCCGCAAAAGCAACTGGCTTGCCATCTTCTGTATAAGCAATCCACCAATGACCCCGATCCGGTTTGTATGGGCTGTCCGACGGCAAAATCTTTTTCTGCAGAAATAGCAACAGGGATTGAATCGCTTGATCTCTTGTGTCCACTTTTTTTATTATGAATTTCATTACCCATTCTCCGCCCAATTATTTGCCTATTTCAGCCCATTTTACCCAAAAAATATGTTGCAAAAATTAAAAAAGATGTATACTTACGCTAACTGGGTGATTGCTTATACCGGACTGCCCCAGCAGACGATGCAACGATTGGTATGAGCAAACTTTTGCATAAGGACAATTTACTATGGCACGCGCTACCTTTGAAGGCCCAATTTTATCAGGCCCAAACCGTTTTTCCCCCCTACGCAACGTAGGTTATACTGATTTAGTTCAGTCAACATCTATTGTTTTAACCAATTCTACCAACGGTACAGCTGGCTATGCCGGTGGATCGGGTCAATTTGTTAACGGAAATACCGTTCCTAACGTAAACGCTACTGTTTACACCCCTTCTTCTAGCGTATACCCACCTGTAGCAGCTACTATTACTGCTGACTCTGGTACTGGCGGTTCTGGTACTTTGTACCGTGGCGTTGTATTTTACTTGCCATACGGCTCAGATATTAATGATTTCTTGATTGACACCAATGTAGCTATTACTGCTACTGGCGGCACAATCGGCACAGTAACTGCTAGCATTGGTAATGCGTTTAATACAACTACTTATGCTAACGTAGCTTCTATGAACGCTGCTACTGGCCGTAACACCGTTGCTTTAACTGGCGCTCAATTGCTTGCCCAAAACTCTACTACTGGTGATATCACTGTAAGCCCAGTCCAAGGCACAAGCCCATACTCATCATTGGCTTCCCAAGTTGTTGTTACTTTGACTATTCCTTACACAGGCGGTTCAGGTACAACTCTGCCAGTAATTACTGCAGGTACATTTACTTTTGCAGTTCGTTACACCCAGTTGGATACAAGTATTGGCAATGCAACAACTTACCCATACGGTAATTTTGACTAATTAATCCCGGGGGACTTCGGTCCCCTTTTTAAAATTTAAGGAGATTAATTATGACAATGCAAACCGATGTATTATCGGCACACGTAAACGTAAGCAGTTTTGCCACAAACCCACAACGTACAAGACTTAGAGGGTTTTTTTGTGTACCTACAGGTACTGCTGGTACAGTTAATTTATGGGACAGCACAACAGCACCGGTAACAACCGGAACCTATACTCGTTCAGGTAATACTGTAACTGTTTCTTTGACTGCTCATGGACTTGTAACTGGGCAATCTATAGGCATTGCTTATGGAGCAGGTACAGGCGGAACAGCTACCAACGGTAATTATGTAGTTACGGTAGTTAACGCAAATAGCTTTACAGTTCAAGATGTTAATTCTGGAACTATTACCGGTACAGGTTCTGCTGCTATTGCAACTAGATGGATTACTTCTTTTGATACAAGTGCTAGCACAGCAGCTATAATATCCGTGCTGTTGCCGGGTGAAGGCGCATTGGTATATAACCAAATTTATGCGCAACTATCTAACGTAACTGGTATTACACTTTTTTATGGCTAAGAAAAAAGGTGTTTCGCTTGCGGTTGGTCGCGGTGAAAAGTTGCCTGCATCTAAGGGCGCTGGGCTTACCGCCAAAGGTCGTGCTAAGTATAATGCGGCTACTGGCTCGCATTTAAAAGCTCCACAACCTGAAGGTGGTCCTAGAAAGAAATCTTTTTGCGCTAGAATGTCTGGTATGCCTGGACCAATGAAAGATGAGAACGGCAAACCAACTCGTAAAGCAGCTAGTTTAAGACGGTGGAAGTGCGGAACAAAATGAGTGATATTGACCCAATTTTAACGGCTAGAGAATTAGCCACACACGCTAACGATATTGAGCACTTGCAGGCTGACATGGACAAGATGGTAAAAGAGATGTCTGAAATTAAAACTGCTATTCAAGCCATTCAAAAAACTTTGGCTGAAGCTCATGGCGGTTGGAGATTGTTACTTGGTGTTGGCGGCGCTGCAGCTTTAATTGGTGCTATTATGGCTAATTTGTTTCAAGGATTCTGGAGTAAGTAATGAGTGATTTTACTAATTCAGCGGCATATAAACGATATCAAAGTATTCTTGATTTGCCGGATAACGGCAGCCAAGAAATGGCTAAAGCTAAAGAAGTTGCTAGAAATAAGTTAAGTGAACTTGGAACTTCACAAATGGCAAAACAAGCCGGCGTTGAAGATCCGTTCGCTAAAGCCACAAAAACTACTTCATCTCGTGGTGGAGCGGGGGCTGGCGGCGGCGGAGCAGACATGGAAATGATGCACGGAATGTTGACGCCTAATCCAAAAGCCACCTACAAAAAAGGTGGTAAAGTTAAATTGTTTAAGCACCATGACGGTATAGCGCAAAGAGGTAAGACTCGTGCCTAGCACTTCCAAAAAACAGCATAACTTCATGGCTGCAATTGCTAAGAATCCTGCTTTTGCCAAGAAGGTAGGTATTAAAGCTTCCGTTGGCGAAGAATTTTTAAAAGCTGACAAAGGTAAGAAGTTTGCAGCAGGCGGCATTAATATGATTAACCGTGATGTAACTAGACACGGTAGAGTTTTGGGTTCGTCTAAAGGCGTACCTGCAGTTGAGTTAACAAAATACATTGGAAAGAAAAAGGGCGGAAAAATTATGGCAATGCAAAGACAACGTGGCGTTAAAACCGATGAACCTTTTAATCCCAAGAATGTAGAAGACGGCATGAAAAAAGGCGGTAAAGTTATGGAAAAAGAATCCAAATCAGAATCAAAAAAAGAAATGGCAATGGATAAGAAACAAGATATTGCTATGATTAAGAAAGCGTTCAAAGAGCACGACGCTCAAG
>Ga0208500_1000472_pt1 | contig 10470 bp, 5 predicted proteins | sample CryBogCBE17Sep08_FD_184568 | JGI IMG/M metagenome (GOLD analysis project Ga0208500, IMG submission 184568) | Freshwater microbial communities from Crystal Bog, Wisconsin, USA - CBE17Sep08 (SPAdes) | ecosystem: Environmental > Aquatic > Freshwater > Lake | place: Crystal Bog, Wisconsin, USA...
CACCCTCACCTTCGCCTTCACCCTCGCCTTCGTTTTCACCACCTTCGCCACCTTCATCACTTTGATCATCGCCCTTGCCATCGCCTTTGCCCTCTTTATCACTTACGGCTGTGCCATAACCTTCTGTACTACCAGCTTTTGTTCCAGCAGCAGCACCACTATCTCCGTAGGCTGTTACTCCTTCGGTTTCAAATTCTTCTATTTCGTCAAATTCAGCCATAACTTTATTTTTCAATATTATTTACTAATGCCATTACATAAGTTAATCTCTTTTGCAAACCTGCTTCATTGATTTCTTCATTAAAATAGAAAGCTTCATCTATAATCTTATCAAATTCATCATAGTTTAGGACTTGTCTATCATATTCGATATCGGCAGTTAGCATTGGATCAATATTCTTCCTCTGTACATAATCTACAAACGAAGCACAAAAGTACTCTTCTACATTTTCAAAACCTTTTTCAATTGCCTTAGTTTGAAAATCAGGATTTACTTCTATTGATGTTCTTAAAAAATCAAATAAAATGTGTCCTGTTTCATGCAATAAGTTGATTGAGTTAGAATATTCTTCAGGCAAATGGATAATGTATTTATTGTCTTCAGTTGTTTCTATTCCAGCTTCAGCAAATTTGCCCTCATCCATAAATGCGGCATCCGAATATACTTGTACTTTGTTTGGATTGATTGTTTCAGAGGTATAAAAATCAAAATAATCTTTAAGCACTTCTGGTATCTTAGCCGTCTGTTGGGTAAATCTCGCTTCAACCTCCCCATTTAAAGACTCATAAGCTTGAAAATTCAAAATATATAAATCATTTGGAGTCCATCCCTCTTTAGTCATTTTAGCCTCTCTCTCAACTGCTTTTTTATTAGCAATTAAAGATTCTTGGAAAAATTCTAAATAATCATTTCCAACATACTTTTTAACAAAATCATATACTATTATATCGCTTTCTTCAATCATAGAATATAAAGTCAAAAGAATATAACTAATGTTACTTGCATTTACAGCAATCGATTCTTTATCTTGTATAAGTTTTTGTAAACTATCTAACATAGATACATAATACCTTGATACATTAATTATATTTCTTCCATTTCTTATTTCATAGTCTTGATATTTCTGCTGCTTTAACTTTGTTATTAAAACATCGAATTCTTCAATAGGTATTGTATTTACAACATCTGCAAATCTATTTTGAAAAGACTTTAATGAAATAAGGAAATCTCTAATCATACTACCACCTACGGCATCTATTAATGAAGCTAATTTTGTATTGCCCCCATTTCCGAAACCTTCCTCTCTTTGTACAAAATGTTGAATTTCGTGAAGTGCAGTATATTTAACCTTATCAAAATCATATCCAATTTGCTTTCCTGCGATTAGCACCAATTGATTAGGTGTGGAGTCGCTGAAATAAAATGAATATCTTGAATCATTTAATAAGTTTAATGCAAATACTGAGTATAGGTTTTTAAGTGATGGATATAATTTAAACGCTTCATCAAAAGATATGTAATCTTTTATTCTACCATCATAACCTTGTACTATTAGATTAGTAATACTCGGATTACCATCTACAAATCCACTTATCATAGATTTGAATGACAATGGATCTGGATTATAACCTTCTGGTATAAAATAGAAAGCACCTTGTTCAATATTTAATTTAGATTGGTCAAAAAAGAATTGATCATCAGATATTCTTTTACGCCATTTAAAGTCGAATTTATTAAAATACCATCCAGTAGCTAAATAAGTTTCATAAGATGAATTGCCTGAACGATATAGTTCTTTAGCAAATTCTAGTGAATCTTTCATTGAACTATCTCTCGATGCTGCAACTTCTCCAACAATCAAATATCTCATTCTGCTTCCTGCATATTCTGGTATCAATCCTCCATTAGGATTTTTTACTGCTTTTACTATTTTGTATAGTTTTTCGCCATAAATAGATTGACCATTGAAATATTGTGAATATCTATCAATCAAATCATAAATCATACACAATCCGTGAACAGGTTGTGGATTAGACTTGAAAATATTATTTAGTGCTGTATTAAAACTAATACTGCTTGAAATCTCTTGGCTTCCTTTTAAAGAATGTTTTAAATTCTTTTTATTTTCTTCAATATCACGAATTTTATAGCCAAAAAATAAATCTATTAGCTTATCTTTCTCTTCTTGTGTCGAACATGCACTTTTTAATAAACTAAAAAATAAATAATTAGATGTATCAAAAGGTTGACGCATATATCCTAAATGCTCAGCTCTTAAACCTTTATATATATAATCAGTAATTTTGAAGGTAGTTTTTGCATTCACTACTTCAATACTGCTACTTTTTTCGTCTAAATTATAATCAAAAACAAAATAAGGTTCAAGACCTAATTTTAAAAAGGTATATCCCCAGCTTTGTTCTCCTATTTTAGCTGTAAGCCAGTCTATTTGTTTTATATCGCTTATAAATAGCTTCATTAAATATCTTTGATAGTTTCAAAAAATTCATCCTTACATTTCGATGTAATCTTAGGATCAGAAACATAGTTTCCTTTCTTGTCGTAAACATATACCTGATATCCCCAATTTTCAAAAGAGTTACCATGAAATCTCATAATCTTGCTAACTACAAAGTAGTAGTCCTGCATTCCTGCCATATCGCTCTTGCAATATCTATATCCGAATTCGTGGGATGACTTACCTGAATTACCTAAGTAGGTCAAGTTTTTCTTACCACTTCTTTCGAAAATATCTTTTTTTATTTTATCTATCATAAACCTAATAGTTTTTCTTTCGCTACTTTATTTTGATTCACGATATCCTCTTTTATCTCTAGTATTGCTGAGTTCATATCTGCTTCACTACGAACCTCTCCAATGATATAATAAAGAAACTCTGATTTTTCATTCAACTCGCCTTTTGGATTGAACAAGCCATCTCTTTTTCCATACTCATTAAATATAATTTCTCTAGTTTTAGATAGTTCAGCAGTGCTACCTAAACCATGTCCCATATAATCTTTATAAACGAAAGCATTCTTTACAATAACCTCAAATATTTTCATTCTAAAGAATGTTGCATCTGAACATACATAAAGTAAAGAAGCGGCATCTAATGTTTCTTCAAAGTTTTTTAAGTTAATACCAATAAAACGAGTACCCCTTTCTAAAGCTGCACCTCCAGTATTGATATTACTATTACACCCATAAACAGCAGTTACTGATACAGAGTAACCTAATGTACCCATAAGAAGTGCTATGCCTATCGCTAAATATCCACTCCATTTTAATTGTTCTGCCGTAACATCACAATTAGCCCCTAAGTTTACAAAAATTCTAACAGCATTTTTTGGTTTAGCTATTTTTTCTTTTTGAACATACACTTTTTTAATAGTGCTACCAATTGAGTTTTGACCTCCAATTTTTAAACCAAATTTCTTTAAAACTTCAAATACTTTTCCGCCATCATATATCTCTTTATATGCTTTATGTACTTTTTCAACTTCATAGTCTTTATCGTGCTTACCATTATTTTTGTACCCTTTAATTCTAGGTACAATAACTACTGGACTACCATCTGACTTTAAAGCATATTTTACCTTTTTTCCATCTTTTACTACTTTACAATCAGTACCTTCTACGAATTCTTTCTTTTTAAAAGAATAGTATTTATATATAGGAATTAATCCTGTGGATGCTTTATTAAAGTCAAATATTCCTAATCCTCTATCATTATATTTAAGAGTAGGCATTTCTAAATTTGCCCTAGAAATATTTAAGATATCTTGAATTCTTGGTTGTATGACTCTCTTATAAACATCATTAAACTCTTCCATCCTTTGATACTTAGTTCTATCTAATCCATCTTGAACAGTTGCAGGCAAAGGATCTCCATACCAAGTTTCATTATTCAGATCTTGTCCCAACCTATTAATCAACCAACGATATAATTCATCATAGGTAGTTGTACCTGAATCTGGAATTCTCTCTCCAGTTGGCACAATAGAATCATAATACTCAGAAAACCTACCCAAAGTCCTGAACGACTTTATCGTTCCTTTGACTGTGGCAGGTATTCGAGCAGGTATCGGTGTATAAGGTTGTGGTTGTGGTTGTGCTTTAGCCATTAAAATTACTATTTAGCTGGTACGCCATGTATTTTCAAGAACTCTTCTTCAAATTTTTCAGTTGGATATGGATCTTTTGCTAAGTTCATAGCATCAGTATTCTTGTAAATATCGTCTTGTTTTGCAGGAGGTAATGTTTTCACAAAGCTTTTAATACTCTCTTCGAATGTTTTTGCCCAGTTCTTACCACCTACCTTAATTACGGCTTTCGCAAAAGGAGAACGAATCTTTCTAAGATACTCTTGCTCATAAATTCTATTGAAGTTAAGCATAGTACGCAAAGAAATTGACTCAACTGAAGTTTCATCTCTATCTAATAATTCTCTGATGATAGTAGATACTCTGAATACTTGAGGATAAATAATATCCTTTTCAAATTCAGGATATTTAATTTCATAGAAAGAACCTGCAAATCTATCCACTAATGAATAGTCTTGTCTATTGTTTCCTGAGAAGTTAGAAGAAATCTCTTTCATTGTAGTATTACCTGTTGCAATAACGCCAAATCCTTCTTTCTTTCTAATCTTATCGCCCTTACCATCAGTGATTGTAGGATATGTAATTTTCATATACATATCTTTCTCATGCTTTAATTCGTAGCCTAAGTCTTTTCCTTCGGCTTCGGTTAATTCATGTAACCATCTTTCATAAGAATCTTTGTCTATGATTTCTTCTCTTACCTCGCCAGCTGTTTCTGCTAACGCTTCGTTTAATAAACCTGCTGTGTTTGGATCAAGTTTTGGTAACTCATCTAAAATTAAGATACGACCATTTGCCCAAGCTTCAATTAATAAGCCTTGCTTGTAACCTTCGATTGTTTGTCCACCCTTAATTTCAATAGGGCTTGTAAACTGGTTACAGTTAATTACTTCTGTTCTTGTTTGGAACAATTCACTAGCTATTTGTTTAGCAAGATAAGTCTTACCAGTACCTGCTTTACCATATAAATATACGTTGTTACCAACTTGTATATCGGTAAAAATACCAGCAACGTTAGCATTCATTAAATCTAAGATGCCGCTTGCTCTTTTTTGGATATCAGGAATTTCTTTTCCTTTTGCAGGTGCAGGAACTATAATGTCTTGCTTACTCATAAATAAATGTTTTAAATTAGGTGAAATGTTGTGTTCGTCAAAAACGAAGTTTTTAAGTTGTTCATCAATAGCTTTTTTAATTAGGTCTTGTTTTTCTCCTAATATTTCAGCATCTATGTCTTGTATGTATTTACTAATGTCCATATTTTTTAGTTGTTTACTTTAAAGGTTAGGTAAATTAAAAATTCCTGAGCTGTGTCAATATTCAAAGGTTTCTTTTCAATTTCATATTCTTTCTTTACCACTTTTTTTATTGGCACTTCGATATCTCCTTTGACATAACTTCTAAAAACTTGTCCGACAAATTCAAAATCATCCCAACCATAGCCAAATATAGGTTTCCAAGTTACTACTTTTTTCAATAATAAGCTTTCAGCTATTCTTCCGATATCGAAATCATCTTTACCATCTGCTACGGCTTTCTTTAAATCTTCTTGGAATTTAATTTTTTCAGCATCATTTAGTAATTGGAAAGTATCTGTAACCATATTTTTTATAGCAGGATCCAATGGTACTAAATCGTATTGAATAGCTTCTCTAACATTTGCTCTGCTTTTTAATGTGATAGTATCACTACTAGCATCATAACTAAGAAACTTAGGGAATTTTACAAGGTTCTCTTCTGCATATTTGTATGGAGTTGATAGTGCGTATTTAAACTCACCTGCACCCTCTTCTTCTGGAGTTTCTTCTCCTGCCGCTATCATTTTTAAAAACTTATCATCCCCCCTATTTACAATTGCATCCTCTTGTTCTGCTCCTACGATACCGATATTGAATGGATCTTTAGAGAAAATGTATTCAAACATTTTTTCAAGTTCAGGTCTTTTATCCATACTTGTTGAAATGCGAATTGCTCTTAACAAAGCATTTCTACTTGAATTTATTGGTTTGTAATAATAAGTATCTATATAATAATTAATTCCTAAATTTTGTAACAATAATCTAAAATCTCCATCATTATATAATTTTGATATAAATTTTTTAGGATTGTCATCATTTTTTCTTCCACCAAAAATTTCAATATAAATATCAGTTTGTGGATTGTAGCCAGTTCGTAAAAGGAAGTTCTCTTCTCCATTGATAGCATTTAAAAACTTAGCTGTACCAACGGCAGTTAATAATTCTTTCGAATTTAAAGGATAAGATATAGGTGTATATTTAGGATTCAATGGAACGAATTTCTTCATAGTCAATTGAATACCTAATCTAATAGAGTCTTCATCTACAGTTGTGAATTTTACAAACTTGATTACTGGACTATAATTATCATCCCTTTTAACTGCATCGCTTGCAATACCGTATGCACCTAAAATATTACCTGTATATACCCTTGCAATAGTTCTCTTATTAGGATCTACATCCCAATTATCGATTGCTACTAATCTAAATCTATCAATATATTCACTTTTAACCTTAATCCATTCTAAAATCTGCCTTCCTCTTGATGTTGGTTTGAGTAATAATTTAGGTTTACCTGCTAATTGACAGAAACTAAGCTCGATATTCATTGGGCTATATTTCTCTTGAGCAGTATTTAATAATTTTACTCCACAAAATTTAGCATTATTAAGGTCTTTAGGTACAAATGGGAATCCATCTTCATCTGTCATAAAACATTCTTCCAAATCAGCAGGTATTAAAACAGGGCTACTTGGCTTCATACTTAATCCCTCAGTAATTACAAACCCATTACTATCTAAAATATTCAAACCATCTTTATCTTTTTTAACCTTATAGAATACCTCCAAAATAGAATTGTACTCTTCAATTGCTCTATTTACTGCTGCATTTACTCTAGCCTTGTACTCATCTTCCATATCTTTTCTTTGAGCTTCATCTTTTGCTAAAGAATAATCAGGTTCTGTTACATCGGCTTTAGTTTGTGGAAGTTTTTCTTCAACGAAGTTTTTCTTAAAATCATTTAAGAACTCCATATAGAATTCATCAGAGTCTTGACCTTTTGCTAAATCTCTTATTAAATCTTCAGTTTTAGCTTTATTATAAGGTTTAGACTCATCTAAAATATAATCATCTTCTTCATATACAGAAGTATTGAATGGACTTGTGTTTAAGCCTTTTTCAATAACAGTTCTGCTTTTTAATGAAGCTTTCCAGTTTACGATACTTGTTTCCAAGTCAAATCTTCCATCATCTTTTAACTCATCAGTATAGTTTTTATACTCTTGGTTCATGATGTTATAGAAGTTTTCCTGCTCGCTAGATAAGGATACCTCTAAGTTTCTTACGAAGATTTCAATAAGTTCGCCACCTGCATCTGATTCAGCAGAAAGTCTTTTTAACTTTTCTTGCGTTTCAGTTGGTGCATATCTTAAATACTTAGCATTTTCAGAAACGCTCAAGAATGTCTGTAAACAAACATCTCCGTATTTATTAATAATATCTTGAATTTCATTACCAAAACTATCTCTGATTTGAGAAAGCTTAGCGGATTGCTTTTGATTACCCGTAGTATTCGCATCTAAACTTCTTAACTTTCTTACCAACATCAATAATCTTCTGATTTCAGACGGAATTCTTGATACGGCATACACATAGTTAGGATAGTTTACTTGTCCTGTACGATTAATTCTACCTCTTTTTTGTACTTCTGTATTTACATTCAACTCAACCTGATGAATAATCATTACTCTCGGTCTTGTATCCTTAAATGTGCTCTTGCTATGTGCATCTTCTCCAGTGCTACCAGCTTCGTTAATTAAGATTACATCATTGTTACCATTGTTAAAGCTTTTGAATGCATCACTTACGCTCTTTGGTTTTGGGTTTTTGATTAACATATAACCAGTCTTGGTTTTTGCTAATCTTAAACTACGACCTGTAACTTCTACTACCTTAAAATAAGGAGATCCGTTACCATAAGCCATATCCCAAGCAGGTCTTGGAGTACTTTCAATCTTATCGATTACATAATCAATAGGACTTAAAGGAATATCTAAATCAATTTCCTTAATTTCTTCTACTATTTCGTTGTATCGTTTACCATAATCAGTAAAGTCAGTAGTTAAAATAGAGAAATCTTCTTTTACTTCTTTTGGAGTTCCCTTCTCTTTGAATTGTCTTAATGTAATAGTTCCGTTCAAGGACTCTAATGCTAAAGACAATACATACATACTAAAGTCGGCTTTAGGAATTTCCTCTCCAACTTTAATATTAAGGTTTTTGAAAATACTTTCTAAGGTATTTCTTACAGCAATAACTGGTTTTCTATTAGATTCAAATATTGATTTATCTTTTGTACTAACATTTTTCAACTTGTTGTTAGTCATTTGCTTTAATGTTGTATTAGCAACAAAATCCGCCTTTAAAGCGAAAAGCAAAGTTTCAATAAAGTTGAATTGACTTCTTTTGATTTCTCCAGCTGTGAATGAAGAGATTCTATACTTGCCTTCATTTCTTTTTTTCCAAGCTTCCTTTTCTTTTGGATCTTTAGGTGCTTCTTCAGTAACAATTTCGTACTTAGGATGTGCCTTGATAAATCTTTCTAAAGACGCATTTTTAGCATCTTTGAAAAGTGGATTTTGCATAGAGAAGAAATCCATCAGCTTATAATACAACTGAATTGTATTGTCATACTTAGTAAACAATTCTGTTTTCTCATCATCTGACATATATTGGTAATCAACATCACAATTATCAAAAGTTCTTTCTCTTCTGATCATTTGTTGTGCTGCTACCAAGTTAGATGCAAGGTTTTCGGTAAGCTTGTCGCCACCTTTAACAATCGCTTGCAATAATTTTTTAGTTCCAAGTGGACTATCAATAATATCGGTCTTCAAACCATATATATACATATTATCAGGACGCTTAGAAAAAGTGGCACTGACAAATGTTACACCCTTAACTACTGATAATAATGATTGAACTGCTTTACCTACTGCTGAAGTTGTTCCAGTAGCATTGTGGCACTCATCCATTACAACAATAGCTTTTCCACCCAATGAATCAATTACACTTAACAACCAATCTACCTTTCGTTTAGCGGATAAACCACTAGACAATTGGCTATATGTAAGCATTAAATAATCATACTTTTTAGGTAATGCTGGAGTTTCCAACATTTGTTTGATTACTTGTTGTTCTGGAGCATCCATAATCTTTTCGCCTGTAACAGGACTTAAAATCGCTGTTTTAGATGGTTTTGGTCTTTTTACTTCCTTTCCATCAACCATTTCTATATCATATCCACCACTTTCATATCCATTTAAAATAAGTGGCATTCCCATATTTCTTTCGCCAGCACCTTTTGTTTCAATACCGCCAATATCCCAAATATCACGATACATAGCCGTGAATAAGTTAGGAGCTTCGGTTATGAATATAGGTAATAAGCCATTTACTTTTGCATATCTTAAAATTGAAGCACCAACTCTACCCTTACCTATACCCGCCATATCCGCAACGATAAAACCTTTGTCTTTCTCGATTTGTCGGATTGCAAGAGCAACGGCATCTGCTTGTTCAGCTCCTAGTGCTTGTGATAGGGCTAATTTAGATGAATAACCTAACTTTTCTACCAAATAGGTATCTATATCAGCTATCTCTTCTTTAAATGCAAATTGTGCTTGCATAGTTTCACCAGCTAAGTTCAGTGGGATTACTGTTCCCATTGATGGTAGCTTGCTCATAGGAGAATATGGAATAGAATTTTGCTCGTGCGAAATAGCATTTTCAACATCATTTGCTGCTTCCTGTTCTACAATAGGATCAACGAAAGGATTGTCAATTTGTACTACCTCTGTTTGTGTTTGTGTTTGTTCCATCTTTGTTTGTTATAGTTCAATCATTGATATCTGCTCTATTACTTGCTGAAGTGATGCTTCTTCTGAAAATTCTTTAGCATCCAAATAAGCATAAGAGGTTTCATCAATAGTGATTGCTTTATTAATTACGCCCCTACTCGATGTATAATCTATGGCTTCTGCGATATGATTTTCAATAGTCATAAACCATTTAGTCATTTCATCAGATTCCAATATTGTTTGTATGATTGTATCTTTATCTAAGAAAGCAGGGGTTACTTTTAAGTTGTCTGAAATTACAGCAGCCAAGTCCATATTTGCTTGTTGGATAGGATCTTCATAAATACCCATCTCTGTATTATAAGCTACTGCTTCTTTAAGGTATTCATCAATAAGTCTGCTAAGTTTATTGCTAACAGCAGTCTTGCAATCTGAAATGGTAAAGCCTACTTCATTATCGGTTTCAAAGCCTCCGATAATATAAT
>Ga0208500_1000480_pt1 | contig 10363 bp, 9 predicted proteins | sample CryBogCBE17Sep08_FD_184568 | JGI IMG/M metagenome (GOLD analysis project Ga0208500, IMG submission 184568) | Freshwater microbial communities from Crystal Bog, Wisconsin, USA - CBE17Sep08 (SPAdes) | ecosystem: Environmental > Aquatic > Freshwater > Lake | place: Crystal Bog, Wisconsin, USA...
ATAAAATAAATAGACATCCCACGATTGGTACGTGTTCTTGTCAACCCATTTTGTAGATTTCCGCAAGCGGAAATCAATAAAATAAATAGACATCCCACGTTAGGGAGAGCAGGATGTGCTCATTAGAAGAAGCTTTTACTTCATTTACAGACTCAGCGTCCCGGAATGAAGATCAGGGGTCCGCCACCGGTTCCCCATCATTATTTGCTTTAGATTCCGACAAGAAACGTCGTAAGAAGCGTCGGGCTCCTTTGCCACCACCCGAGCCCCAAGTGATTGAACCCGATCGCCCCGCACACCGTCTTCTGCCACCTGGCGAATTACTCGGTGGTGCGCCCACCAGCAATACAAAGAACGGCAGCGAATCCGAAATGCTCAATGCTTTTGAAACCGCCGATTACTTCCCACATCCCGCCCAGGATGTTGTGGACAAAAATGTCTATCAACTGAGTCCTGATTGGGCAACCGCTTTCAATGAAACCTCGGTGCCCGACTGGATTAAGAATCGTTTGCCCCACCGTGAAAATGAGGCTCCTCTCATTCCGTCCCCATGGATTGACGGTCAGTCCACCCTATGGCGAAAAATAGGCAAAGACGAACGTACACAGGCGGATTTGAAGGGCGCCGAAGTCGCTGCCGAAAACCGCCTTGATGAACTTCAGCGCAAACTTGATTCCATGTTCCATAAATTGGAGCAGATGGAAGTCACAAAATCTGAATCCAATCTGCTTGAAATACTACTCTTTGTCCTCGGTGGTATCTTCTTAATCTTGATTTTGGACATATTAGTAAAGCAAGGTACACAAGCAACTATGATGATTGCCGCCGCTGGTGGTGCTCAATCATACAAACGATACATGTCGTTCGGACAACTGCCCCGGTAACCGTGGCACATTTGTACCTGCTCCACCCGTTGCCGACATCACTAATGACCTTGTAATAGGTTGTATCGTTGGTATTGATTGAATTGTTTCCGTTTCCGGTTTGAATTCAACCGTCTTTTTAATAGGCGTTTTCCGTTTTGTAATCTCAGGCATCGGCGCACTTGCCGTAGGAATTGTCGGTTTTATCGTCGGAACCTTATAAGCTGTCGCTACACCTCGTACCGCATTGAGCACCTGACTCAACGGACTTTCGTGCTTACGATACGTTTCGTCGTGCGATCGCCAACTCACAAATAGCAAATTCGGATGCGTGTATTCCACGGTATATCCTATATTCCTGAGATTCCAAACAATATAAAGGATTGCGTCACCGATATCAAATCGCGGGGTTCCTGGAATAAACTCAGGCACCACATACCATAACGATTTCTCATTACCGGGAACACGTGCTACGGCTTTTACCTTATTGTAAATCTGCTGTAGAACCATATTATAGATACGAATTCTGGTAGTATCTCGCTTCGCCTCTTCCGTATATAAGGAAGACGGCACGAGCATTGGTGGTACCAATGAGTCCGATGGCATCTTGTAGTTATATGCGTAATTATTTTGAATTTGATTCCGCTGACGGCGGTAGGATGCTTCCTAAACGTCTAGTCTTTACCGGTGGTGGTACACGATGCCTGGTTTTTGTAGAAGCTTTAATTGTCTTAGAGGCGGCGGGAGTGCTTGAACGGGTAGAAGAGTACTGGGGTACGTCTGCCGGCGCATTTGTAGCAACCCTACTCGCACTTGCCGACTCTGTTGGCGACGTTCGTAAATGTATGTATGCTACCGATTATATAAAATTTCGTGATATTGATGTCAATAATCTATTGAATATCAATAAATCGTGGGGACTAGATAATGGCAATTCTTTGATTGCTGAAATTACACGTATAATAGAACTTATTCGCCCTGGTGCCTCGGCTTACTTAATGTCCGATATACCCAATCTTACAATCGTTATCTCCGATCTCAGTACCCACGAGATTGTTCTCTGCTCTGCCCAAACCTATCCATCTTTACCGGTCGTTGACGCGATTCGTGCAAGTATGAGCCTACCACTCTTCTTTCGTCCATATATTCATGAGGAGAGCGGGCATATATGGGTAGATGGTGCGGTAGGTGCGAATTTTCCCTGGGGTTTATTACCATCTAATGCGGACCGTTACGAATCGCTCGGTTTCACCTTTGAGCACGGCTCCGTAAAAACGCCCACCACACTGTCCGAATATGTATTTTCTATGATCCATTTTGAAGGACCCAAAAAGAGAAAATATCTGAAGGAGAACTATCCTAAAAATATTATCTGGTTTCCTAATTTACCGTTTCCTGCTTGGTTTATGCGTCTTCAGCCCGCAGATTTTGAAATGTTAGAATCTATCGGTTCTACTGCCGCCAAGGAATGGTTGTCTACTTTGACGTCCCTCCCGCTAAAAGCGGGAGGGGGGTTGCCTAGTCTCGGTGAAACCGAGACTAGGACATGCGCTCCGCATTCATATTTACAGTGTCCTCCAGGAAAGAGCGGAAGCTCGCCGTCTTACGAGGACCGCTGTAATCCTTCACCACGTTGCCCTCCGCATCATACAGAACAAACGTTGGGTAACCCGAAATCTTCAAACCCTGAACCGCCTCGGGGTTCTTCTCCGCCTCAATCGCATTACACACAACCGTCTTATCGCCGATGGTCATGGTAGATCCGAGGCTCTCAAACTCGGGCTTGGCGTGATGGCAGTGCGGGCACCAATCCACGTAGTACATATTGAACTTCCAAGGATTTTCTGGGGCACCCTCTACGGCGTCCTGGAAACCCTCGCGGCTTGGCTTGCTGCGTGCCCATAAATAAATGAGAACCAATCCAACTGCTACTAAGAGGAAAGGTAAGTACGAGGTAACGGAGGATGGAAGTTTAAAGAGGGTTGCCATTCTTTACATAAGGAGTAGAAAATGCTTTCACGTGGTGCCCTGACGCAGTATCTTTTGAAGCCCGATGGGGACCAAACGTGGTCTACCGATGATTGGAGTCGTGCTATGACATTAGAGGCACGATGGTTAGCGCAGGGTGTATCAGAGGATGACCGACGGCGGTATATTCCCTGTGCGGTGCTCGTCGCAAAATTTCCGGGGATAGTTTATCCTGACAGCATTATGAAACGCTTGAGCGAATTAGCGGTTGAAAATTGAATTGCGTACGGTTAATTATATAATTCGTTAAATGTCTGCCGGTAATAGTGAATTTGACGCTAAGTTCTTTGATGATGCGTCCGCTGCCTGGATGTCAAACAAGAAGAAACGTGCGGATTGTACGTATGTATATAAGTGTACTTATAAACATATGAACGGTAAGGAATGTGGTAAAGCGGTGACGATTCATAGTACTATGCACTGCTGGGCGCATCGTGGACGGGTTGTAAAGAAAGGACTATAAGAATCCACCGGTTGCGAAATACTTACGAGTGCGATTACGGTCCAACGATTTGCGCTTGAGCGTTTTTTTTGCGCGGCACGTTTTCACTTTCGTGGTCTTGATTTTGCCGCATCCGCTCGCAAACGCATTCAACTCGGTACAGAGTCCGTCAAAACTATCGTGTGGGGCGTTCTCTTTGAGTTCTTGGCACATCGCTTTTTCCGCATCATAGAGCCATTCTGTCACCTTCTTTCTACCGCAAGCAAGTTTGGGGACATGCGGAACCGCTGTTTGCCAAGCCTTTCTCCATACGGGGAAAGGGAGAATATGAGGAAGGGCTTCCCACCATAATTTCAGTTTCGGTAGTCGCTCTTCGATTGTCATTGTATTCCAACGGTTACGTAGTTCGGGAGTCGGTGGTTGTGGTGGTGCGCCTGGTATCGGTAAACTTGTTACATCGCGGCAGGGAGTTGTATACGCAACCGAATATAGAAAATCCCAACCAATCATAGCCCGCTGAGTACAGGACTGTCGCATCCATTTATCGTATCGCTGTTTTACTTCGTTCCACGACGGATCCTTACCAGTAATTAACTTCTGCTCACGGAGTTTACCGTTGACTCGGTTATGAATACGATAGAGCCATTTAGGAAACTCTTTCAGGTCTGTCGGTATTGGGTCGCTTCCATAATATTCGGTAAGTGAGGCACGACAGAACTTACAGGGTAAGGCGTATGGTAGCGTCTGAAAAAATTGAAGAAGATAGCGTTTTTCTAGCGTTGGAGCAGCAAACGCAACTAAGTGTAACAACCGCCATCCACTTGGTCCCCAAAAGCGGGTATCCATTCTTACTTTTATGTGCGAAAATATCTGCGGACCTTACTACTATAATTCTCCGTTTCAACTTCGTCTGGCTCCGTCCCAAGTGCCTAACGCAGGCATCGGTGTCTTTGCGTGCGAAAATATCCCTGCCGGTGCTTGTATTGATGAATATGTCGGCGAGGTCATCTCATATAAGCGTCCTAGTTCGTATGCCCTTGAGGTTCGTTCTGATTGCTTCATAGACGCACAGATGTTCCCTCGCTGTTATATGGCAATGATTAATGATTGCTCCTATATCGCAAGGACACGTATACGACGTAAAAAGCGTTGGGTGGATACTACACCTGACGCTTATTACGATTCTAAGGGGAATCGCCTCACTAGTAATTGCCAATTCGTTGTGGACGAGGAGGCAGGACGTGCGTTTATCCACTCGCTTGTAGATATTCCTGCCGGTGGTGAACTCTTTATCCCCTACGGTCCAGATTATTGGGCGTGTCATTAACCGAGAACTTTATGCTGCTTATTTTTAGACGCGAGGAGTGCCTTAATTTCGGCGAGCTCTGCCGCATTCACTTCTATTTTTGCCTTTGGTTGGGGCTTTGGCTGTGGTTGTGCCTGTGCCTGTGGTTGTGCCTTAGGCGTTGTTATTGGGCTCTTCGCCTGCGGTGGTGGTGGTGGACTCTTTGCCTTTTGTGGTTGTGGTTGTGGTTGTGGTGTCGGCATCTGCGTACTCATATACTGTTTTAACATATCCATATGCTTTTTAAGGTCTTCAGGAGTGAAAGAGGCTGTAGGCTCAGGTTGTTTTTTAGATGGTTGAGATACACCAGGTGGGGCGGTTGGTGAAGTTGTTGGCGCAGTAGATGCTACGGGCGAGGTTGTCGGTGCCGAAGGTAATGTCGGCGACTTTGCCTTTGCCTTTGCCTTTGCCACACATGATGGACAATTATCGTGCTGTGGTGTATTATCAATAAATTCATTTTCAAGAGATACATCGTCTGTCTCTTGTACCGATGGTAAAGACTTCTGAACCCTACTGACGACTACACCTAAATCAAGTGTGCTAACCGGTGTTGGTGGTGCTGATACCATACGCCGAGTGGATGGTGCGACCTTTAATGCGACCGGCGCATCTGGTGTATCCTCTACTGCCCTAGGTGCGTCTGGTGCCTCGCCGTTTGTTTGTATTCCTACCGCTTCTTCCATCGCATGTAACTTATCCTGAGTCGCCTTAGGGAGTAATTTTGTAGGATCGTTCACAATACTCTTCACTGAATCAGGGAGAGGTAGACTATTCACAGCGTTTTTGAATCTTACGGATTGGGCTTTTACAGAATTAAAGAAACTACCTACTGCTGCGAGTGCTGGACTCTTCGCCTCCGCTTCCTCAAGAAGTTCATTTGCAACCGCCTTAGTATCAACTGTTCCATCCGCATTTGTGGGAACCTTGACACCCGCCTTAGAGAGAAAATTTAGGGCACCACTACGGCGTAGAGCATTCGTTCCCAATACCGCACCCATCAGTCCCACTAGACCCAAGGAGACCGCACCTAGAATTATACCTAAGGAACTGCTATCTGCTGCAGCAGCAGCAGCCGCACCCGTCGCATTGAATGAAGCGGATGCGCTCGCATTTGCGAATAAATTTGGAATGGGTGTGCCGGAGAGACTCATAGTACTTATAGAGGACGGCGAAAAAGAGCCTCCTACTGATATAGACAGGGAGAGAGTTGGACTAATTGTTACACTATTTGTAATAGATGAGGTCGGCGTTGCGGTTTTACCTGGCGACGGAGAGATTGTTGCGGTTATTGATGCCGAGGCAGATTGTGTTTGTGATATACTTGTGCTAAATGAGACCGAGGAACTCGGCGTCTGCGTCGCTTGTCCTGAAAACGACGGTGAGGGGCTTGATGACGCCGAGGTAGACCGTGTTTGTGTTTCACTTGCCGAAAATGACGGCGTTCCACTTACAGCCGCCGTAACGGATGGCGTCATAGAGGCAATTATACACGTATAACAGTCCAAATAGTACATATATACTTGCCACGTAGTACTTTTGTAGATTTCCACATAGACAGAGGATATATTTGGCTGACTTATAAATGGTGATGTATACATTGTATTTGGAAGCGTTGTGGTCAAACTTGGCGTTGTATACAGTAGTGTACCACTCGGTGCTGTATAGAATTGTATGCCAGTTGGCGGATGGCTCGGGTCTGTCGCACCCCACCAATTACAGTAATAAATAGGTGCTGGATTCACAAACGACAATGTTACATGATATACTGAAGCGGCAACAGGGTCCCAATAGCTCGCTGGAGGCAATGCGCCAATCGGCGGCGGTGTATTTATGAGATTATTAACAGTCATTCCGCCCGTAACAAGAGGAAGATTATCATTGTCCACAATACCAGAAGGTGCCATTCTAACGCATACCGTCGGCAGGGGTGACGGAGTCACCGTCACACTTTCTACAGAAGATGCCGAGGAGGATGCTTGTATAGACGCAGATACACTTAGTGAGTTCGTAATAGATGAACTTAGAGAGGATGATACTGAGATGGACCGTGCTTGCGTTATACTTGCCGAAAACGAGGGTGAAGGAGCCTTGGATTGTGATGACGATGCGATTTCCGTAGAACTTCCTGTCATACTTCCAGATGGCGACGCAGTCGGTGAGGTTGACATAGACTGTACCGGTCCTGTATATATCTCTAGAAAGGCTGTATTGGACGATGTATACCAATAAACAGATAGAGGAGGATTCGCACTGGATGTTGTATAGAGAGAGCCCGCGATTGGTGTCAAACCGCCACCAAATACATAAGATCCTGAATTTCCAACAAGAAACTGGACATTCGTATTGGATGCTCCGTAGAATACGAGCGAATAGGACGTACCACCCGTGAGCGGTTGTGCGACAAGTTGCCCCAAATTTGTGAGTGTGACAACCTGTTGCTGAACGGCAGGAAACGCTCCAGGGCTGGTGAGGGTGATTTGTGCCGAGGCGAGCACCGGTCCCGTTGGCTGATATGCCGCATCCGCCGCCATTAAACCGATTGAAAATGTAGTGGTGCCGGCGGCTCCTGGCCAATACTGGAGGGCAATACTGCTGATGGAGGTGGATGAGTAGTAGGATGGTACAGTAAAACTTATCGCCTGTCCGCTGGTCATCGGATTATGACAGCAGCCGGTCATTCCTGTAAACCACGGAGGGGGTAGAGTCTGGGTAACGGAGGGAGTAACAGTGAATGAGGGTGGTATCGTCTGACTAATAGAGGTACTTGCTGATACCGATGAACTGACGGCAGGGCTCGCCGATGCGGATGAACTGACGGCAGGGCTCGCCGATGCGGATGAACTGACGGCAGCGCTCGCCGATGCGGATGAACTGACGGCAGCGCTCGCCAATGCGGATAAACTAGTTGTAATCGTCATAGACGCTGACGAACTAGCTGTAGCACTTGTAGATACGGATGAACTGGCGGCTGCACTTGCTGATACCGATGAACTTGCCGTTATTGTAACAGTAGATGAGAATGATAACGAACCAGACGCGGATGAAGAGGCTGTCGCAGACGAAGAGGCGGTCACCGAACCCAAGGATGATAAACTGAGAGATGTAGAGCTTGAAGCCGATACCGATGGTGTAGGCAAGATAATTGTTAAAGCAATTTGCCGAATCTTATTACCCGCCGAGTCTGCTACATAGAGATAATTCGGCGTTGGATTATATACAACACCAATTGGATTGTTGAAACTCACCTGTGTACCAACGCCATCAATACTCTGAGTAATATTATTACCAATAAGAGTTATTACATTCGCATTCCACATCGCATTTAGAGTAATTTTACGAATAACATTTTGATTTGTTCCCACTTGACTTACATATAATACATTGTTGAGTGAGTCGTATTCCAAATCCATTGGATTATTAAATGTTACGCCCGTTCCTGTTCCGTCAATACTAGTATTGGGTGGTCCGTTACCGCCCAAAATATTCTGCGATGAACTAATTAGACCTGGCGATGCTAAGTATATGACACGAATATTATTCCAATGTGTATCAGTTACATATAAATTCATATTATTATAACGAATGCCAGTAGGACTCCAAAATTTTCCAGGCTGTCCTACACCATACGATTCCTGCCAACCAGTTACACCCAGTTGTCCCGCGACCGTTGTAGCCGTTTGTGAACTAATATTTACAGCACGAATCGCATTACATCCTGTATCCGCAACGTATAAGAACTGGTTCGGCTGGTCAATCGTCATACCCTCAGGATGTGTAAAAAGCGCATTTGTTCCAATACCATCGGCGCACCCAGGTCCTGATTCTGGATCTCCTACAATATATTGGAGTTGTAGGCTAGTGAGATTAATACTACGAACAAGATTCGCGTCACGTTCAACGGCGTAGAGGATATTATTTGGTCCGTCAAGGGCGAGACCCGCAGGGGAGTTCATCGCCGCATTTGTACCCACACCCGTTCCTGTATCTTGAATATTCCACATACCAGCAATGCTTGTAACTACAGATGTTGTCAGATTGAGCAGACGAATCTGGTCAGCATTACTAGCCTCTGAAATATACACACCGGTGTAATCTGGTGTAAACGCCATATATTGAGGAAATGGTACACTTGCGGCGGTTCCAATACCATCTGCTTGTGCTACATTACCATTACCTGCTATAGTAATAACGTTGAAGTTGAGATTTGGTGTCGGTGAAGGGGTGGGGCTTGGTGTATAAGATGGCGATCGGCTTGTTGTAACGGTATTTGAAGCTTGTACCGATGGTGATACCGAGTTGGATGCCTGGCGTGATGGAGAGACCGATGTACTTGGTGTATGAGATGTACTCGCCTGTACAGATGCCGACCTTGAATCGGTCACTGTCATTGATGTGGACACCGATGTACTTCGGCTCACCGTAGAACTTACAGTAGTTGTTGGATTAATAGAAGCCGATACAGTCGTTGAGGCAGTTAAACTCGGTGATACTGGACTCTTCGTCACCGAAGGCGTCGGTGTTGGCGAGGGAATAATCTCTGTATATGATACAAAGAACGCAGACCCTCTTGATGCTATATTCACCATATCTGCGCCTATTTGGTTACCGCTACCATCATAAAATGTTGCTTGACTAATACCAGTTTGTTCTATCGTACCAACCGAAGTTGACGAAAAATCCATATAATACCAGTGATTCTGCGATGAACTACCGCCACACGAGTTGACACCGCACGGCGAATTGTACCAGGTCTGACCCGCTGCGGCAACTTGAACCGCTAAATCACAGTTCGGCGCGCAACATGACTGAATGCCAGAGGTAGAGAGTCTGGCGGTGGACGGATTTCCATCCAGTTGTATATTTGCCGGCATTGCCTGAGTGCCGTAAATAGCAAAGGCAATCTGTTTGACTTTGAGACCCGTGGCGCCTGGTACTAATGACTGACTCAATCCAACATTTAACGCACCGCTATCTGTTCCGCACCCCAATGTTGTGGCGGTAAACCCATTCCAATCGTAACCTGGCGTCTGTGCTACTACGGGTGCGAATAAGGACGCTACCCCAAATAAGAACGCTAACATAATGTTTCTATTTGGGTTTCTTGAATTTAACGCACCTATTTGACCTCCTCCTCCTTCGCAACATAACCACGAGCCGCAAGAAGTGTGAATGAAATCATAGTAATTGCGATATAAATCAATAATTCTGAAAAAAAGAATCGCTTAAAATAGTGGTCAATTAAGTGCGAAATCACACCCCATATGCCCACCCATAGAAATACTGTCAGTATAGTTTCTTCTAGAAACTGACGGTATTCAGTTGAATGTTTTTGCATTCCTATATTTAGCCGGGAGTATTACAAACCGAAGGTAGATGTACTAGCTAACATAGGGCGCACAGGGTTTGATGGCTGGTACGCCGCCTTACATTGAATGTTTGGCTCGGGGCAAGGCTCGCACTGTGCCGCAGGGCATGCCGGGCACGACTTTGGCTCAGGGCACTTTACCACTGGGCAACGCGCACGCGGGCAAGGTGGGCACTCGCCAATCTTACAAGGCTTGGAGCATGTAGATATACAAGGAGGGCACTTTGGTACCGCCGACTTGAGTACATATTTAGACATATCGGGCATTGGCGGGCACTCCGTCTTGAGCATGTATTTGGACATATCTGGGAGGGGGG